>VFQS010000133.1_pt1 | contig 100471 bp, 120 predicted proteins | sample 3512361 | NCBI WGS metagenome assembly VFQS01 (sample SAMN10412375, study PRJNA504923) | tailings metagenome | isolation source: Relicate 1 Philex TSF3 active mining | place: Philippines | reverse complement strand
GTTCTGGGAAGGTTGACTTTAATTCAGTCCTGATGTATAATTCTTATATGATGATAAGGAGAAGCGAATGAACGAAGTTTACAAGAGCAAGTCCCAGGTCCGTCAGGAAACTGCTGATGCCGTTGAAAAGTTCCTGCGTGCAGGCGGTTCCGTCCAGGTGATCCCTGCCAAGAAGCGTCGTAAGCGTACCGACCAGCGGATGGCTGGTAAGGTTTCCAAGGGTTTCCGAGCTGGTTCGTCTGGCTTCGCTTCGGGTTATTCTTCTGTCAAAATTGGAGGTTGATTATGGGTCTGGATATGTACGCATGGGCTGTTGCCAAAAATGACGGCAACGAACAGTTCGCTATTGCTGAGGACGCAGATAAGTCTGAGCTGGCTTATTGGAGGAAGTTCAATGCCCTACACGGCTGGATGGAACAAAAAGCACGTGAGCTTGGGTTTGATGGTGAGTTCAACTGCGTTCCTGTTCAACTATCCCCTGCGCTGATCGATCAGCTTGAACGGGATATCGAAGCGAAGGCACTGACCCCTGTGGCTGGGTTTTTCTTTGGTGAGCAGACCATCTATCCTGAGGATATCGAAGCGACCAAGCAGTTTATCGCTGATGCCCGTGAGCAGTTTGCCGATGGTATGGAAGTCTACTACGATTCTTGGTGGTAACCATGCTGGCAGTAGGGGCTTGACTTAAATTCCAAGATCGGGCATAATACTCTTATTGGATAACGAAAGGACTGATATGAAGCTGCTGACTGTTGGTAACCCAAAGATCGAAAAGGGCATGAAACAAGGTTATATGACCTACATCCTGCACCTAGCACCTGCCAACCTCAGTGGCTATGAGACCTGTCCTAAGCGAACTGCTGGTTGTACTGCTGCTTGCCTTAACACTGCTGGTCGTGGTGGTATGTTCAAACCTGGTGGTACCAATACGATTCAAGAAGCACGCAAGCGCAAGACTCGCCAGTTCTTTGAGAATCGTACTGAGTTCATGTCTACCTTGGTCAAAGATATCGAAGCAGCTATCAAGCAGTCTGCCAAAAAGGATCTGATCCCTGTGTTCCGTCTTAATGGTACAAGCGACCTGTCCTTTGAGAAGTATGAATTGGTCCGCGCAGGCGTATCCTACAACAACGTGTTCGAAGCATTCCCTGAAGTCCAGTTCTATGACTATACCAAGATCCTTGGTCGTAAAGTGAAGGACATCAAGAACTATCACCTGACATTCTCGGCTGCCGATGGTAACGATGCTGATGTGACCAAAGCCATCGCCCAAGGCATGAACGTTGCCACCGTCTTCGGTCTGAAGAAAAGCCAACCGATGCCTGCCGAGTATAATGGTCGTCCTGTGTTCAATGGTGACGACTCTGACCTGCGATTCCTAGACCCCAAGGGAGTCATCGTTGGTCTGTATGCCAAGGGACGTGCCAAGAAGGACACCAGTGGTTTTGTCAAGATGATTCCGATCCGAGGCGTAACTCTTTCCTGAATTAAAGTCAAGCAGCGGAATGACCCTGCCACTGACATGGGATTGCAAGAAGTGCTTGACTGAAATTCCAACTTCATGCATAATTCTTGTATTGAGTTGATAATCGTAAAGGAATGAAATGACTGCTCGTATCGTGTTTGACAAAGCCTCTGAGAAGTTTGTTGGTTATGTGAATGGCAAGGTTGTGAAGCGTTCCAAGGAGCGTAAGCACGTCGAAGAGAAGGTTGCTGCCCTGTCTGGTACCAAAGTCGACTTCGACGGTGCTGTCAAGAAAGCAGCTGAGCGTGATGCGAAGTTTGGCATCAACACCCGATTCGAGTTCGTCGAGAAACTGGTCAACATGGTCGCTGCTGGTGTTCAGCCGTCCGCTGTGATCACTGGTGAAGGTGGTCTCGGTAAGACCTACACTGTGACCAAAACCCTTGAGAAGAACGGCTTCAAGGACATCTCGGATATCGGCGAATTCCAAGTTGGTGCCGTGGTCCAGCGTTCCAAAGTGTTCACTATGGTCAAGGGTTACTCTACTGCCAAAGGTCTGTATCGTACCCTGTTCGAGAACAACAAGTCCGTGATCGTGTTTGACGACTGCGATGCTGTGCTCAAAGATCCCGTCGCTCTGAACCTGCTCAAAGGTGCTCTGGATTCGTATGGTAAGCGTATCATCTCTTGGAACGCCGACATGCGCGACGAAGATCTGCCTCGTTCGTTCAACTTTGAAGGTCGCGTCATCTTCATCTCCAACATGGACCAGAATGGTATTGATCAGGCTATCCGCAGCCGTTCCATGCTGATCGACCTGTCCATGTCCGCTGACCAGAAGATCGATCGTATGGAGTTCATCTCCAAGTGCCCGACCTTCATGCCTGAATATGACAATAAAGTCAAGCAGGAATCGCTGGCGCTGATCCGTGAACTCAAGAACGAAGCGAAAGAGATCTCGCTCCGTACACTGATCTCGGTGTGTAAAGTTCGTGCCGCCAACCCCGATGACTATCGTGGCATGGTAGAGTATATGATCTGCCAATAAAAGTCAACCCCATGCCCAAAGCATGGGTATTGATTGACTCTAATTACGGGAAGATGCATAATACTTGTATTGAAGGAGAACGAATGTATACTGTGATCTTCCCCTCTGGTAAGATTGAAGTCTTCAGTGTCCGAGCGGCAGCTGAAACCTTCGCGAGAGCGTATCGTGGTCACCTGATCACTCCCGAGATGTTGAATGTTTTCAAAAGGATGAGCAATGTTTGAACAAATTCTGAAGCAATTCTACAAGCCTATGACTGAGAAGCAGGTCGAGAAACTGATGGCCAAGATCCCCGTGGTTAAAGTGCAGAAAGTGAAGTACAAGTGAGCTACATCGAAACCGAACTCTACAATGCAGTGCCTCTCCCTGCTACTGAGGTTGGAACCATTCGACTCCAGATCCGCACTGTCCATGGCGCCACCAAGTGGATCAACATTACCCCTGCCGAGTTCAAGGGTATCGAGGATGTTCTTCTGAAGCGACTGGACACTCGCGCATCCGATCTTGCATGGCAACTGGACTATGATCGCCAGGGAGGAGCATAACCCTACAGGCAGCATGGTCTTGACTTTAATTCACATATCCTGCATAATACGTGTATTGAAGGAGAAAACTGATGGCTAAGAAGATGAAATACCAAGAAGTCCGAGTCGAGATGGACGCTATCCCCAAGGCTGGTATGCAGGGTCACTATGTCCTTGGAGCCTACGAGGTGATGCTGGCTGACCTGATTGCAGAGATCCCTGCCCACCGCCAAGCTGAGTATGTTGACTCGCTCCGACGCCTCGCTGTTCGTAGTGCTGAAATTACTGCTTGATTTTAATTCGGAATTCAGTTATAATTCCTGTATAGATTGGAGAATATGATGCGTGGTTCTATCCGTTTTGCAGTTGGTTTCCTGGTTGTGTTCGGTGCTGTTGGTACTCTGGATGCGAATCCCAATGCATCTCTGCTGGCGACGACTGCCCTTGCCGCTGCTGGTCTGCTGGTGATGGCGTCTGGTGTCTCCGCGATGAGTCGCAAGATGTGAGTTATATCGCTCGCTCTGCGGTATGGGCGCTGCGGTATGCGATCGGGCCAAATCTGAGTTAAATCGGGTGGTGTGGGTCGCCCCCGTGGCGGTATGCGGTAAAAATAGATTCACGGGTCCCCTTTTCGTTCATACAATTCACCCTAAACCCCCACCCATCATTTCATTCGCAACATAGTAAATCTCGAAATATCTTTGTAGATTCTAAAAGAAGTTCTCCAAAAAAATTCCCGCCGAAAAATTTTAGCCTAAAAAGGTTCATATGAAAGACTTCCTTAATAACTCCCTTAAAGAGGGCGATTTTGTTGCCTATCTTCCTCCCAATTATAGAGAGCTAAAGCGTGGGATGATTGTAGGATTCACGCCCAAGGGTGTAGTTATTAAGAGGGATCCTGATCAGAGAACTATTCAGTTTTATGCAGAGAGAAATCAGCCTATTCAGCACACCTTCGATCGACGTCCTTTTTCACTTGTTGCGCGTATTCAGGAATAACAATGACATATAGGCAGAAATATTGGAAAGACTTTAAGCATCAATTGTGGTTGTCTTTTTACATTCTTTGGCACGGTGTGATTCGTAATCAAGGTCATCATTCGGGGTGGGATAAGACTTGGTTTTTTAAGAGAGATAAGAAGTGAATACTGAACCTAGTGTAGCTGAAATGGCAGCTTTGTGGAATGCCTGTGTTAAGTTTATTGAGAAGTATGAGATCGGTTGTGTCGAGGTTATTTGGCAGACGGATTCGGTACTAATCGCAGCCCCTGAACTTGTTGAGGAAGTTTGCGAGATTGTTGGTTATAAACCCTATGAGGATGAATAATGTATTTGCATAAAGAAGATCTAGAGGATATCTTGGCTTTTATGGCTAAGTTTGAAGGTGCCGAGATTGTTGAGGTTGAGGCTGATTCCTCTTCGGGTATTGGTACAACTATTACAGCGAAACTGCACCATATCGAGGTTAATGGTGAAAAGGTAACGGTCTCTCGAGTTATTACTGATTTTGAGAACTGGTAAAAATTTTCGGGAACCCGAGAGGAAGAAAACTAGATAAATTCCGCTTGACTTCCAACATTGGAACGAGTATAATATGAATGATAGTGAAGTAGAAGCATTTTATAAAGAGCTAGAAGAACACTACGGTGATCGTTTGGCTAATTTTGAGCATTATCCTAAACAGTTCGCTAATCAGGTGAAGTTGTATAGGTATTACAAGGAAAAAGAAAATGAAAGTAGCAGTCTGCAGCGACCTGCATCTTGAGTTTGAAGATATCGACCTAAAGAATACCGAGGGAGCAGAAGTACTGATCCTCTCGGGTGACATCATTGTTGAAGCGGATTTGGATGAATGGAATGAAGCGCAAGCCGAAAGTGGGTTCTCTCGAAACCGTTCGGTTCGATTCCATAAGTTCTTCCAGCGATGTTCAAAAGAATTCCCTCACGTGGTTTATGTTGCTGGTAACCATGAGCATTACCACGGTGACTTTGCGTTCACCTTGGGTTCTTTGAAGTTCAAGTTGGCGTACCTTGAGAACGTTCACGTTCTTGATAAAGAAGTTTTCCGCCTTCGCGATTACATCTTTGTTGGTCAAACCCTTTGGACTGATATGAACAAGGAAGATCCGTTGACCTTGTACCATATCAAACAAATGATGAACGACTTCCGTTGTGTGAAGAACTCTAATCGTTCAGTTTCTTATAGAGCAGAAGTTCTAAGAGACAAGCCTGTCAATATGACCGATGATGAATTCTTGATGCTTCCAACTTCTGAGCGTTTTAAGACGGTATTTAAGAGCAAACCTTCAACGTTTTGCCCAGAAGATGCTGTCACTGAGCACAAAGAGAGTCTTGAATACATCAAATTTGTGGTTTCAGAGGCTAAAGAACACGAATCTGTAATTGTCGTTGGTCATCACACCCCTTCGTTACAGTCTTGTGCTGAGAAATACAACAACGACCCAACGATGAACGGTGGCTATCACAGCAATCTCGATTATTTTATCGAAGACCACCCTCAAATCGTGTTGTGGACTCACGGTCATACCCATGAAAACATGGACTATGTGATTGGCGAGACGCGTGTATTTTGCAACCCACGTGGATATGCTGGTTGGGATGACACCGCTTCCACTTTTAAATTGAAATTCTTAGAAGTATGAGCGGATATAAACAACTCTCCGATTATTATTCGGATGATTCTAAAAAGACTGCCAGCGTTATTAAAGAACTGGGCACTGGACGATACATTGTTCGGTTAGTTAATGATGCTGGCACGGCTTTTTCAACAACCTTTGACGCTGAAGATGATGCTGAAAAGTTTGCTGAAGATTGGGTTCTATGAAAAAGTATAACCCAAATGAGCAAGTAGAGAAAGAACACGACGATGCATTGGAATATTACATGCGTCGTTGTTCTGAACTTGAAAATGAAAATTGTAGATTGAAAGAGCGACTTGCTCGATTACTTTGGTCAATGGAGGAACACGACTAATGACGCGATATACATTAAACGCCACCGATGGCGATTATTCTAACACCCTTGAGTTTGAAGCAGAACAAATAGAGGATATCTTGATGTATTTTAAGATGTTCTTACAGGGTTCTGGATTCACTTGGATTCAAGGCGACCTTGGTATTGTTGGCGATGAGAGTGAAGTTACATCACACTCACCCTACTATTATGACATTGGGAGAAATAAATGAGCACAGTATTAGAAGACGTTGAGAAATTCCTGGTTGCAGTTGGTCAAACCCCTCCAGAAACTATTACCAATAAAGAAACCGCAACCTCAAGCCTCTATAAGCGATTGATTCGCGAAGAAGTTCAAGAATTTTGGGACGCTGAAGCTGTATCCGATGACACTGAAATGCTTGATGCATGTTTCGATATGATTTGGGTTATCGTTGGATATGCCCGTTCACGTGGTTGGGATATGGATGCTGCATGGATTGAAGGTGCTAAATCTAACCTTTCTAAAATTGACCCTGAAACTGGTCTAGTTCGTCGTCGCGAAGACGGTAAAATTCTGAAACCAGAAGGTTGGGCTGAACCAAACTTCAAACAATTCGTATAATACTATGATTACACTCTACCTTGACATGGATGGCGTTATTGCCGACTTCAACAAAGAATACACCAAGTTTGACCCTCAAAAGGCTGACCGCAAACGATTCCGCGAATCAGTGATTGAACATCACATCTTCGAAAAACTGGACTTTATGCCCGACGCCCAAGAGCTTCTGAACCATGTTTCTAAGTTACATGGTGTCAAGGTAGAGATTTTGACTTCTATGGGTACGCATGATCCATTCCAAGCTAATATGGCACAAATGCAGAAGATGAAGTGGTTGGATGAGAAGAATATTCCATACAAAGCTAACTTTGTTCATAATAAACAAGAGAAGTCAAACTATGCTACGCCGACTTCTATTCTGATCGACGATTCTATTGGTTGCATCAGCCCATTTATTGAGAAGGGTGGTCATGGTATTCTTCACACGAATGCATCAGAGACTAACCGTATGTTAGATTCTATTATTCTTCAACTGAGAGCTATTCAAAATGCTTGATATTTTCCAACCCACTTTACAATGGATCAAAAATGACTTTACTTCCAACCGTCTACGTTTTATTATCGAGTTTTGTGCTTGGGTTCTTAGTATTGGGTGCAGTATCACTATGGCGCTCACCGTCCCTAATCCGCCTCTTATTTACTTGTATCCTGTTTGGATCAGCGGTTGTGCTATGTACGCTTGGGCTGCTTTCTCTAGGAAATCTTTTGGGATGTTGGCTAACTACCTCTTGCTAACAAGTATTGATACAGTCGGTTTACTAAGAATGGTTTTATAATGCAATTATCTCAAACACAAATTGCTCTCCCAGTTATGACCATGCCGCAACAGTATGCGGCATTTGTTAAACCCTTGTCTTATGAGTTTCGTGTAGCTGAAACTGTTGAAGACGGTAAGGTGACTAAAGTAAAATTACAGGTTCAAGTTTGGGAACACGATGAGTATGGGTCAGGTGTTGTCAAACAATACTGGCAAGACGTGCCACGTGCTCAATTTGATAAAGACGGTAATGCATTAATCCCTTGACTTTAATTCTTGAATCAGGTATAATTATATTATGAATATTTTTTATGTACACTCTGATCCCAAGACCTGCGCTGAACAACATGTGGATAAGCACGTTGTTAAAATGATTCTCGAATATGGACAACTCTTATCAACCGCTCATAGAATTCTTGATGGGGTTCTTAGCATTGGCGTTTCTAGAACTGGACGAAGAAAAACATCCTACGTTCTACAAGATTCTCGTGAGTCTCTTCTTTACGCTGCTACTCACGCTAACCATCCTTCTGCCAAATGGGCACGACACGGAGAAGCCAACTACAAGTGGCTCTACTCCCTCTTCACCGAACTACTCGCCGAGTACACCTACCGATACGGAAAACAGCACGCCACGTCACGTTTGGTAGAAGTGTTGAAGAATCCGCCAAAGAACATCAATAAAGATGAACCGTTCTCTGCCCCATGGCGCGCAATGCCAGATGAATATAAATTTGACCGCAACGTGGCTGACTATACTGTCAAATCATATCGCGCATATTATCTTGGCGCAAAAACTCAAATGTTAAAGTGGAAAAATCGCCCGACACCAAATTGGGTGACTAAATAAAAACATAAGGAGTTATTATGCCCACATATGATTTTAGAAATAAAGAAACTGGTGAAGTGTTTGAACGCATCATGAAGATTGCTGAGAAAGAGCAATACCTAAAAGATAATCCCCATATTGAGCAAGCATTGTTGAGTGCCCCAGCATTCACTGGAGATCACATCACTATCAAAAAAGATACAGGTTTTAAGGAGGTTCTACAAAAAATCAACGAACGAGTGCCAGGAGGCATGAAACAAAGCGGATCTTCGCAACTATAATTAAGGAGTATGCATGGCGACAAAGCGCACAGCAAAAACTCTAGATAATGAACAAAGTGACAAACAAAAAGAGTTGACACCAAAGGTAAATAACTCTTTGAAAATTAGAATTGATGATTTAAAAACATTTGAACCACTAACTCAGCATCAGAAAGATTTTTATGATGCATATAAACGTGGAGATTATTTTGTAGCACTACACGGTGTTGCTGGTACAGGTAAAACGTTCATTGCCTTGTACAAAGCGTTGGAAGAAGTTCTTGACAAAAGTAACCCTTTCAATAAAATCATTATCGTTCGTTCAGCTGTACCTTCTCGCGAAGTTGGACACCTCCCTGGCGATTTAGCCGAGAAAACAGAGATTTACAGACAACCATATCAACAAATCTGTACAACTCTTTTTGGAAGAAACGACGCATATCAAAGATTAGAAGAACAACATCACATTGAGTTTATTTCTACATCTTTTATTCGTGGTATGTCGTTTGATGATGCTATCATTATCGTTGACGAAATGCAGAACTTAACATTTGAAGAGATCGACACTGTTATGACACGTGTTGGTTATCGTTCAAAGATTATCTGGTGCGGTGACTATCGTCAAACCGACCTCAATAAACGTAAGAATGACATGTCTGGTATTCTTAAATTCTTCGATATTGCACACCACATGGGTGCTTTTACTAGAATTGAATTTAATGCTGATGATATTGTTCGTTCTTCTCTCGTTAAGGATTATATCCTAGCGAAAATTAAATATGAAGACTTAGAGAATTAATGAAAACTTTTATACATCATGATATTGCGAAATTAGAAAGGATAACTAATACTGATGGTCGTCGTGTGTACGTGACGCCTGAAGGTAATAGTTATCCTTCAGTCACATCTATCACAGGGGTTAATAGCACATTCGACCGAAATGCATGGATGCAACGTGTTGGTGTTGATGAGGCGAATAGAATAACACAACGTGCTCTAGATAGAGGGACTCGAATTCACTCTTTATGCGAGAACTATTTACTCGGCAATAATCCATCTATTGATATGTTCGATCAAGATATGTGGAGCACGATGCGTCCTCTTCTTGATAAAATTGATAATATTCATTGCCTTGAAACGCCACTTTATTCCGATTTTTTAAAGGCAGCTGGTACAGTTGATTGTATTGCGGAATATGAGGGTAAATTATCCGTTATTGATTTTAAGACATCATCTAAGGTTAAAGAACGCAACGACATCCATAACTACTTCGAACAAACTGCCGCATATGCTGTAATGTTTGAAGAACGTACTGGTATTCCTATTGGTCGCCTCGTAATCCTTATGGTCATTGACGATGACGCACCAAGAGTGTTTGTTGAAAAACGAGATGGATGGATTGCAGGATTCCGTAAATCCAGAATGGACTATCGCCAGAAGTATGGGATATAAATAGACCTGTATCGTATAAAGGAAATACTATGATTTTTGAGATTGTTGCAGAAAAATTCGGAGAAGAAGGAAAAAAGACGTTCTATTACGACAACATGAAGAACGTTTTAACTAATGCTGATGGTGTCCCATACGAATTTTCAGAAATTCAAGCCAACCCTCACGCTAAGAACTATGTCGGTTTTAATTCAGAAAACCCTATTGGTAAATCAAAGAGTATCAGACAACTCAAGATTCAACTCGGGTTGAGTTGTAATTATTCATGCGACTATTGTTCTCAGAAATTTGTTGAACGTGCGCCTGAAACATCAAAGAAAGATATTGATGCTTTCTTAAAAAAATTAGACGTTTTAGAATTCGACGAGCAGACTGGTTTAAAGGTTGAGTTTTGGGGTGGAGAACCTCTTGTTTACTGGAAAACGTTAAAACCGTTGGCAGAAGCCATTGCGGATAAATTTAAAGATTGGGATCGTAAACCATATTTTTCAATCATCACTAATGGATCAATTTTAACAGATGAAATGATCGACTGGTTGATGATGATGAACTTCCAGGTTAGTATTTCGCACGATGGTCCAGGGCAAGCTGTTCGCGGACCAGATCCATTCGACGATCCAGAAGTTAAAGAACGTATCCTTGGTTTCTATAGAATGATGACACGCTTGAAGAAACCATTCAGTTTCAACGCGATGTTAAACCAGAAAAATACTTCTAGAAAAGCTATCTACGACTGGTTTGTAAACCTAACTGGTGATGAGAACGTTCAACTCGGCGAAGGTGGTTTGGTTGATGCATATGATGAAGACGGTATCACTAATTCGTTGATTAGTAAAGCTGATCATTTTAACTTCAGAAAACAAGCATTCGGCGAGATCATGCAAACTGAAGGTAAAATTGGGTTCAACACCATGTTCACTAAGATGATGGGATTTGCTCAAAGCCTGTTGGGGCATCAATCTTCTGATTATGTTGGTCAAAAGTGTGGTATGGACAGCGAAAATGTAATAGCAGTTGATCTTCGTGGTAATGTTATAACGTGCCAGAACGTCAGCGCTGTTGAGACTGCTATGAACGGCAATTCTCATAAGATTGGTACTTTAGACGACTTCGATAACATCAAACTTAACACTGCTACTCATTGGTCTAACAGAGAAAACTGTTCTAAATGTCCAGTTTTACATTTATGTCAAGGTGCTTGTATGTTCCTTGAAGGTAAATATTGGGACACAAGCTGTGCAAATTCGTACTCAGATAACGTTGTGTACTTTGCAGTAACATTTATGCAAATTACTGATGGATATATTCCGACTCTTATTAAAGGGGATGGACTTCCATTAGAAAGACAAGATATTTGGGGTACTCAGTTTGTCCACGAAGATGTACCAACTAAAAAGATTATTCCTATCAAAGTTGTTAGTGAGAAGTCAGCGTCTATTGACGATGTTCCAGTATATGGTAAATCTAGAGTTGAACCTGTATAAATAATAGATAAAGATAAGCTAGGTAAGACATGACAACCCCTAATAATACGACAATTGGAGTTTCAGACCTTAACACTGAGTTAGGATTCGGAACTACATCACAGGCAGATTTGAACTGGTTGAATGGTTATATCAAGCCTGCACAACGACCAGGAACACCAAATATGGCAGGTTTCTGGGGTAAGGCATATTACACTCGAAACGCTGATGGTAATTGTACCAACAACGGAGCGAACTGTGATTATAACTGTAACTGCGACTGTGGTAACATTTCTAATTGTAATAACTGTAAAAACTGTACTGCTGTAAACTGCACTAACTGCGACACTCAATCTTGGTTACAGAGTAACTGTAACTGTGCTTGTACATACAACTGTAATTCTGACCAGAACTGTTGGTCTTATAATTGCAACTGCTCTAAGATTATTTGCACTAAACTATATGAGATTGGCTTGATGCCTTACAGCGTGTTTGCAGCCGACCAAGAGTTTGGTGAAAAACTACGTCAAACTGACCCGCAAGTGTATGAGGGATATATTCGTTGGGCTTCTGTGATTGTTTCTGGTATGGATGGCACGGCTCCTGATTTTATGTTCTGGGTGCCGAAAGACTCGCGTAAAACTGCTGAAAAAGAGGTTACTATTAAATGGGCACATAAAGTTGCCACTCCATGGTCTGAACATATGGCATATTTGATGGGCGCTAGAAAAGAAGACAATAACGTCGGACGTATTATTATGAAACTAGGTAAGCCATTGTCTAGACTTGCTGCTAAATTACCAGATAACTATAAATTTGGCGTTCTTGGTTCTTACACTTTGTGGGTAATTTGCCCAAGCCTATATTATATCGCAAATGGTGTTGATAAAATCCAATCTCTGTTCAAAAGAAAATCTAAGGAAGTTCTAGTATGACTGAAGAATTAAACGAAGAAACTCTTCTTGGGATGGGTCTTGGTATTGTACCAGCTAAGAGCTTTATCCCAGATCAAAGCCAGCCAATCCAAATGATTGATGGGTCTTTGATGAATTATGTGCACGATCATATTCATCACTGGTTGAGTACGGTGGTATATAATAAGATTATCAATCTACCACAAGATGATAAAGATCGTTATTTCCAGATGATTACAGATTATGGCGATTTATTTGAACATATTCTAAACGACGATAACAACGTCATCTATGAGTACATTAAAGGTAATCCAAACCCATGGGCTAAACTAGAAGCTCATGCTGAAAAGTCTGGTATGATTATTGATTATGAAAGACCTGCTCAACTTATTAAAGAGTATCAGGAATGGAGAACCAGAAAAGGTTTCTAAATAGAAAGGGGTCGTAAGATCCCTTAAACATTTAGAGAGGTATATTATGAACCCGAAAACTGAAGAAGACCGTAAACAATATCATTGGTATCAAAATGCTCAGAACGTGTTTTGGAAAAGTCCAATCTGGGAAGTTGATCTTGGATATGATGAAACGTGGAATGAAGCACTTCTAGAAGAAATTTACGACATCGGTCGTAATATCACGTTAGGTGTTGATAAAACCCCAAGCAATAGTATTTGGGATTATGCTTGCAAATATCCGCACCTACAAGAGATCAAAGATAAGATTATTGATGTGGTCACTATGACTATCACCAAAGAAATCCCTGAAATTCGTATGTTGAACATCAAAGGGTGCGAACATTTCATGGGGTGGATTAATGTTAGAGAACCAGGTGAATCGTTAGAAGTTCACGGGCATACTGAATCCGCAATTGCTGCCACATATTACGTTAAAGCGAAGGATGGTTGTGGCGATATTGTATTATACGACACCAGCGGTGCAATTGATTTTGAAAATAACAGAACAACAGGTTCTCCATATGTTAGAGAGCGACGTTTTAAACCCGTCGAGGGACGTTTAATATTTTTCCCGAATTATATTCTACACGGCGTCGATCCTAACCGATCAGACGATCTTCGTATTTCTTTAACTACGGATATTCGTAAGGTGGTTGACCCAAATGCATCGAACACCGTTATATTAAAGACTTGGGCGGGTAGAATGGCTAAAATTAAAGAATGGAAACCTGACGATGTTCTGTAAGATTGATTATGATTTCGTTGAACCTTTATATATTGTAACTGAAGGTTTGAAACGTTTTACAGGCGAAGGTGGTTATGGTATTGACTATAAGAAAATCTGGAGTCCGGATGTAGAGAAGTTAATGTCCATCATCCCTAAACGATATTGGGGTGACTTTCACTTGACTCTTATGACGATCAATAGAGATATTCCAGCGCATACGGATACTGAAATCATTACAACAATTAACTTCTATCTTGACGCAGGTGGTGAAGATGTTGATACTATTTTCTTCGAGCCTCTAGTTGATAAACCTAAAACCTTTCAAATCGAAAATCAGATTGACGGTTATATCTTCGACAAGTCTGAATTAAAAGAAGTTGGTAGATTTAGAGCTAAACCTATGGAATGTTGGGCACTTGATGTTAAAAAGATTCATAGCGTAGAAGGTACTGTTACTGGCATTAGAAAGGCAGTAACTCTTGGAACCTTCGTTCATAATTATGACGCAGTTGTTGAGATGTTTAAGGAAACTGGATGTTTGCCAAGTTAAAAAATAACTTTGAGAAGCCGTTATTCACAACAGTCGATGGTTTAACTTCGTTTGCTGGTATAGACGGTAAAGGGGTTGGTCATAAAAAGGTGTGGTCACCCGACGCTGAACAATTCTATGCAGTTATCCCTAAACGATACTGGCGTGACTTTGATTTCAGTTTAATGACTATCAACTCTGCAATTTATCCGCACGTTGACAGAGATTACATTACTACTATCAACTTCTATCTGGAAACTGGTGGCGATATAAGAACTATCGTGTTTTCGAATGGAGAACTTGCTAATATAAACGACCTTGTAGAATATTCCAGTGGAGTATATGATGAAAGCACTTTAACGGAACTTGGTAGTTTTGTTGCAAAGAATAATGAAGCGTGGCTTTTAGACGTATCTAAAGTTCATACTGTTCATAACCCAAATGATGCAGTTAGAAAAGCACTCGCTCTCAGAACTAAGATATATACATATGAACAAGTTTATGAAATGTTAAAGGAAACTGGTAATGTGGTATGAGAAATTAGACGTACAATTTGATATCGAGCGTCTTAGAAAAGATATTAAAGAACATGTATTCACTCTCGGCGATCAAGTTATCCAAGGTGAAGAATATGAAACCCCACAATATAAGGGTTTTGGTGGTTGGAGTATTCTAAGCCGTAATGCCGATTGGAGAGATGGTTGGGAAGCGATTCAAACAGAAGGTGGTACTTCTCTTGAGCAAATGTTACCAACGCAAGAGTTAATTTTAAAATCGCAGAAGCATTTTAATATCGCCCATAGTTTAGAATATGATAAGCCAACCCAGGCATACGTTGGTTACATTAAAGAAGTGATTGAAACACTTAAAGATTTGGGGTTGACGCCAAGACGAGTTAGAGTTACTTGTTTAAAGGCTGGGTGTAAGTCTTTGGTTCATAAAGACGCAGACACTTCAGAGTATATGGCCAGATTGCATATTCCGTTGTGGACAAACGATAAGTGTATCCATATGTGCGAAGGTGATAATTTATATATGAGAGCTGATGGTCGTCCTTACATTATTTGGGCGAATTTATGGCATCAAATTCGCAATGACTCAAATGAAGATAGATATCATATCCTGATGGATGTCTATGACACCAAAAAAGTTACAAAGCACTTTAAATACGAAGGTGATTTTAGCGAACTTGAAAATTATGCTCGCGGTATGAGAGAACAAATTGAAGCCGTTGACTTGACAGAAGACGACAAAAATTTCTTCAATGCTATGAGAGACCGATACGTCACTAAAAAGGCTTGACTTTTATTCAATTTTACTATATAATAGTAATATTGTTGTAATCCCTTCAAAGCGAAGGACTTCTGGACGTGGGTTCGACTCCCACCATCTCCACCGAAGCACATTGCGGCACTAGGAGCGCATTTAAACTTAACCTAGTGTGGCTACTTAGGCAGTGTGTTTCGTTGGGGATGCCATGGTTTCGACAGGGGTAGATAGTAGAGACGGCAACACGGTAGGCGATGACCGTAAATCAAGCAAAAACTATAAACGCAGCAAATGAAAGCGTATTCGCTCTAGCAGCTTAAGCTAGACCGTAGGGTTTCGGTGGCTTTCCTCGTAACAGAATAAGCCACCATTTTTAAGGATATATTATGCTCGGTGTTGTATTAGGAAATGGACCAAGTAAGAAAGCATATGATAGGTCTGGTGACTTTGTAATTGGTTGTAATATCCCATCTGACGAATTCAGCGTTGACGCTACAGTCATATGCGATGAAGAGATAGCATGGATTATTAAAAATGATGCTTCTTTAATTCAAGTTCCAGTTTTAATATCAACCCGAGTATTTGAAAAATTTAAAGAATTTAAAATTGAGCATAGGTTTGAAATATTACATGTTTTCAAACCTAAAGAATGGTACAACTCTGCACACTACGCAGCAGAATATTTAATTGCACAAGGTTGTGATGAAATACATTTATGGGGGTGCGATTCTATATTTTCTAACACTGTATCTTCCACAACTGGAAAACTAATCCCATCATCAACTGACGGCGATGATAGATTTATTCGGAATTGGCGAAGGGTTTGGAATACTCTTCACATTGATAACCCAGAAGTCGCTTTTGTAGCAATGCGACTCCCTTAACAAAAAGTCCACCTGATAGGAATGAGAAAGATGGTTACAAAACCATCTATTCCTCTACATTTAAGGAGATTATTTTGAAAAAATATCTATTGTTAATTTTAATTGCTATTTCGGTAATTACATTATACTTGACCACTTCTGTAAATAAGAGTATAATTATTGATGTTGCATATAATGATTTGACATTGGAGGCTAGGCAGCAAGTTGATTGTCTGGCTGAGAACGTATATAAAGAAGCAGGTCACGAACCTGAAGATGGTAGAAATGCAGTCGCTTTAGTAACTATCAACAGAACACAAGATCCACGTTTCCCTAGTAGCATTTGCTCCGTTGTTAAACAGAAAACTAAACAAACTTGTCAGTTTTCATGGTTTTGTATGAAACATATTAAAATGGACAAAACGTCCGAAGCATATAAAGCCTCTTTGAAAGCAGCGCTATTTGTATATGCAAACTATGAAAAGATTCATGATATAACGCAGGGTGCATTATATTATCACGCAGACTATGTAAACCCTCGCTGGCGTGGTCTGGTTAAGACGACACAAATCGGTCGTCATATTTTTTATAAGGAACTATAATTATGATGCAAAAGCTGAATCTTCAACTATCTGAAGGCGATTCTAAACATTCATTTTATTTAATGATGGAAGAAATTAGTCTTACAACTGTAAAGTCTGCGACTGAGTGGATTCTTGAAGCAAACTTTGCAGAAGAACGACCTGAAATGATGAACCTTATTATCACCTCCCCAGGTGGTGATTTAAACGCAGCGTTTGCTCTCATTGACGTCATGCGCGGTTCTGCGATCCCAGTTCGTACTATCGGTCTTGGTCAAATCGCGTCCGCAGGTTTGATGATTTTCATTGCTGGGGAAAAGGGTCAGAGAATCTTAACCCCAAATACTTCTATTCTATCTCACCAGTATTCTTGGGGTGCTATTGGTAAAGAGCACGAACTGTTTGCGACTGTGCGAGAGTTTGATCTCACTACCAAAAAGATGATTGCACATTACAAGAAATGTAGCGGCTTAGATGAAAAGAAGATTCGAGAAATTCTGTTGCCTCCACAAGATGTATGGTTGTCACCATTGGAAGCTAAGAAACTTGGCCTGTGTGATGATGTGAAGGAACTCCGATGAAAGAAGGTTTGGCGATTGGTACAGCTTTGGGAATATGCATTGTTTCTATTGTTATTGCAGTGACGTATTATAACGTGAAACGCGATGAAGCTATGAAGTCTAATATTGAGTCTGCAATTGTCAAAGGAATTGACCCAATTGCGGTAAAATGCGCATATGGCCATGCAGACACAGTATGCGCGCTGTATGTTACAAACAAGAAATAATTATTGACTTTTATTGAAATATCGGGTATAATTATAATATGAAAACAAAACTTGAACTTACCGCCGAACGTGAATCATTATACATTGAGAAAATGAAAATGGATAAATTTTTCTCATTGTATCTTGATAAATTTGGTATGAAAATGGATCCAGATAAACCAAATACGCCAATTTGGAACTTATATAAGTCTAAATTAAAAGAGTATGACACGATCTCGCAAAAGATCAAACACGTTGAATATTGGATTTCAAAATAATGTTTAAAACCTCAAATGAATTTTCTTTACACATTGAAAAGCAAGCCCGCGAAAAGCGTATGTCGCATATGGATGCAGTTCTTGAATATTGTAAAGAAAACTTCTTAGAACCAGACGATATTTCATCTCTGGTGAATAAATCTCTAAAAGATAAAATTGAAATGGATTTTCGAGAGGCTAATATGCTCCCGAAACAAGCACAGTTAGATTTTTAATATGGATGGCTTTAAAGCGTACAAGTATTATATGGCAGTGAAATTACATTTCACTACCAAGAAATATAACGTATTCGAAACTAGAGGTCATGTTAAAGGTACACGTGATGCTTTCAATTCTCGTAACGATCGTTACATCTTCGAGAAACTAGCCCAAAAGTATCAGAACGACAAAGACATTATTCAGTTCTTTGTATCAAATTTCGCATATGGTAATGATACTGCAATTTACGGTAACAGTGAAGCAGATGATCTGTATTCCGAATGGCAGAAACGAAAACAATCAATAACTAAAGTGTTCATTGACGATCTCGCGAATGTGATGAATGTGTGTGATATACACAAATTTAGCACAGATGGGGTTTTCAAGACCAACAATGGTGATTTACCTGTATTGACTTCCATGTTTCTTTCAGGTAAAATAACTATTGAGACGTTGAGGATGATAGACGATATTGATCCGTTTATCAATACTTGGGAAAACGATCCTATGATAAAGATCGTGTTGGGCGACAAACTTCTCCGTGTTGAAAAACTTAATGGGTTTGTAAAATACGATAAAGAGAAAATCGTAAAAGTGTACAATCATTTTAAAGAAGAATTATCTTTGTAATATCATGGGTAAAACATACCACAAGCAGTCTAGTCGTTACGATGAAGACCAACCCTCTGGCCGTTCGGGGAAACATGCAAAACATTCTAATAACCGTAAAGGTGGAGGAATGAGAACGCTAAATAGTTACGTTGAGGAAGATTATGATTTCGACGATGATACTTTCGACGAGTACATTGAAGTAGATGATGAGATTTCGATACAACACACTAAACAACGTTGATACAACGCTATACATTTTATACAAAAGGAAAATACGATGGATATTCAAGCACTTCGCGCTGCGCGCAAAAACGATTTCGGAAGCATTTCTAATGCATTTGAAAAGATCGCAAACCCTTCTACAGAATCAAAAGGTTACGCGGATGACCGTTTCTGGAAACTAGAAGGTGACAAGGCTGGTAACGGTACAGCCACTATTCGATTCCTACCAAAGACCGACGCCGACGAACTACCATGGGTAAAGATTTTCTCCCACGGTTTCCAAGGGCCAACTGGTAAGTGGTATATCGAAAACTCTCTGACTACTCTTGGCGAACAAGACCCTGTTAGTGAACTAAACTCCCAACTTTGGAACTCTGGTGTTGAAGCCAATAAGAAGATCGCCCAAGCGCAAAAGCGTCGTCTTTCTTACATCGCTAACATCCTAGTTGTTTCTGACCCGAAACACCCAGAGAATGAGGGCAAGGTTTTCTTGTTTAAGTTTGGTAAGAAGATCTTTGATAAGATCATGGACAAGGCTCGTCCTACTTTCGAGGATGAAAAGCCCGTCAACGTCTTTGATTTTGACCAAGGTGCTAACTTTAAACTTCGCATGCGTAAGAAAGACGGTTACACAAACTATGACGAATCTAGTTTTAATGATCAATCTTCCATCGGCGATGATGATGAGATTGTTCGAGTTTTGTCTGCTCGCTATGAGCTGAAAGAATTCTTGGATCGTAAAAACTTCAAGCCATATGCCGACTTGAAGCGTAAGTTGGATGAGGTTCTATCTGGCGATGGTTTCGCTGGTAAGTCTGCCGCTGAAATGAGCGCTGACCCAGAGCCAGTTCGTGCGGCTCCAGAACCTTCAAAGTCTGCTCCAGCATTCACTCCAAAGGCGTCAGCTAAACCTGCTATGGATGACGATGACGACGATGTTATGTCGTACTTTGAGAAAATCGCCAAAGAAGACTGATCTAGTCTGAGTAAAATAAAAGGGAGCGAAAGCTCCCTTTTTCACATTCTTAATATCTAGATCTAGAGTATGATGAATAACTAGATTCAGTATTTCTAGATGGAAGTTTTATAACCTGATTAGTTGTGCTATTGTTTTGAACAGCTGTGCTAACATTAGTTGATTGAGCAGGTTTGCTATTTTTAGCATCAACTGCGGCTTTCTCATCCGCGTTACCCTTTGATTGGTTATACACTTTCGCACCGTTGACGGACATCGCGCCTCCAGCTGCAACGAACGCTGTTGCTCTTAACCATGGGAAATCGTTGATAGCGTCTAAAGACTTTTTATCAATTCCAGCAAAACCTTTCATCGCCTTACTGATATTATCAATACCACTAGCAGCTTGCGTTAAACGGTCGCCCATATTTGCTAGTTTTTCTAACTGTTCAAGAGGGCTGTCTTGACCAATCGTTAAAAGATTACCCACAAGAGTCATTAGACCACCTGCTGCAGTACCAGCGCCAAAAGCTGCAATAGAAGCAGCTACAGCAGCAATACCTTTAGCTGTTCCCACTAAACCATCTTCGCCAATTTTAGATAATCTCTCGATATTAGATGTGAAGGCGGTGAATGCTTCCCCTATTGCTTGGAACGCTTTACCGAGAACCCAAAGTCCAGCACCAACAGCACCAATCGCCAATGCACCTTTAAGAGCAGGGCCAAGAGCTTTACCGAGACCCATCACAACAGCGATGATACCACCTGAGATTACCATCCCGTCTTTGATTTTATCCCAGTTTACATCTTCCCAGGTTTTTAGAGCTTTAGCAAAACCCCAAACGACCCCTGCTAGTAAGCCCATTACAGCAGTTCCTTTTACAACTTTACCAGTGCCAAGCGTAGCAATACCATCAGCGATACCTTGCATAACACCAGTAAAGAAACCGCCAATAGCTGCACCAATAGCTCTTGTGCCTCTTGCTACAGCGCCACCAACACCCTTAATACCCTTACCGATGCCAGACATCAAACCATCACCGCGACCTGATTTACCAGAATCTTCGGCACCACCTGCAGAAGAACTGCCACCTTTAAACATAGATGAGGTGTTTGACGCAATTTGTTGCAGTAGAGCAGTTTGTAATGTTAACTGGCGTGTACCTTCTAGCTGCGTTTCTTTAGCAGATTGTTGGTCGGCTAAAATATCCGTAGTAGACTGTGGAATGTTACCTTTATCAGATGGCGTTTTTGGAAGAGGTGCAGACTTACCTGCTGTATTACCACCCATCTTGTTAGATGCGTCTTGCGCAGATTTACTACCAAGAGCCTGCCCTGTAGATAATATTGCCATTTCACGTTCAGTTTTAGAAACTGTACGTAATGCTGCTCGACCCTTTTTAGTTGAAGCAACATCTTCATCAGAAGCTCCGCGAGACTTCATGTAGTCTATATCATTTTGTGCACGTAGACCGCGGAACATTGAATTTGCATATTGCTTACTACGAGCGCCAAGATCTTTACCAGTGTCACCAGCAGCTTTTCTTGTTTGCACGTAATCTAACGCAGCAATCTTTTTATTAAACATCCCACCGACGTTAAAAGCGCCGAACAATTTCTTAGAGATATTTGTAGGGTTAATAGCATCAGCAGCAACCCTTGTCATGTCCTTGATTTTGTCACCCCATGTTTTCCAACTCTTCATAGATTTGGAAACCTCACCCATATCTTTCTTATCGGCGGCTTTTTTGTTTAGAGCTAAGGTATCCTTTTGAACGTCTAATAATCTCTTTAACTGTAAAAGTTGCTCGAGTTGAATTGTTTGAGTTTTAGCATCAGCAGTTCTACCAACACTCTCTTTAATAGAATTCAGAGTGTTGAGTGATTTCTGCTGTAAATCAACAAGCTGAATAAACGGTTTAGATTGTGTTGTTACTAATGCCATAGGTTATACCTTTTTCTGAGCTTCTATTCGTTGTTTTTCTTCTTCCAAATATTGTACCAACATATGAATATAGATCTCACGTTCAAAGGGAAGCATATCTTCAAGTTCCGCTAATGAATATTTATGATATTGCATTAATGCAAAATTCATTTTGTAGACGTTAGCCAGGCTTTCATGACAAAGGTTTAAGAGAAAAAATTGTTGAGTCCCTCCAGGACTCTCTTGTGATGTTTACCGCAAACTGGACAAGTGTATTCGATATTTGTCGATAGCTTAGGCATTGTGTCGAAAAATGCTTGGATTTTACCAAACTGCTCGCTTGTCAAATTATTAACAAACATTGATAGTTCTTCTCTAGTTTGTTCTTTAGCGTAGAAGATATCATTACCTTGATAGATAAAATCAATACACTCCATTACCACGTTGAAGATCCCATCAACGCCAGCGGCAGTGTCTGTATTATCAATCTCGCTGGCAACATCTAGAGATGGATATTTCATAACAATACCAACATCGTCAAAAAGTTCAATCTTGTTAGTGTGTTTTGGATTCTTCACAACTTCCAGGGAACCGATATCTACTGTAACCTTAGAAATTGCTTTTTTATTGATTTCTTCTCCGTGGTCTTCGTCGCAAGGGAACAGTAGTTCAATTGTTTCGCCAACAGACTTTCCTCTAATTTTGGTGAAGATATATTCTAAGTCAAATACTGCTAATTCATCAACGTTAATATCTCCGATGACGCAGGCTTTGATTACACCCTTTAGTGTGTCAAGCATGACTCTAACATCTTCAGATTGGTGTGCGATTAGAAGAGCCTTTTCTTCCTTAACAACAAACGGTCTGTATTTGATAGTCTTACCAGTTGATGGTACTTTCAAATTAAACGTTGGCATTGTATTCATTGGTAAAGCCATATTATTCTCCTGTCAGTTTTTTAATCATTTTACTCAAATCAGCTGTACTACCAACAAAAATAGCGTTGTTGGTAGTTACTTCTTTTGTAGAACCTTTAGTTGGTTCTTCTAGTTTTTTCTTTTGCTGATGCACATCCATCAACTGTTGGTTGATATCCGCAAGTTGTTTCATAAGACCGCCAACAACTTCAAACGCACGTGGGTGTTCAGATTGTTTGGCGACAGCAAGGGCAGTTTCTAAAGCAGACTTTCCTTGAACTAAAAGATTGCGAAGGTTATCTCTAGCGTGATCGTAGTCTGCTTCTATCTTATCTGTAGTTTCTATAACAGTAACTTCACCAACAGGTTCAGCTGGAATAAGTTCCGGCTTCATAAGTGGCGTGTCAAAAATTTTTGACAAAGATTCATCAGTATTCATTGTCTATCCAAAAATATTAAAATCTAATAGCAGGTACTCTAGAAGTAACTTGAGAGAAAGCTCTTTGGCCCAGTTGACCAACAGCGCCAGTAACGAAATTACCAGCTTCGCCTAAACCTTTTCCGTATCTTTCTTGGAATCCTGCGAAATCGTTAATGTATTTATTAAGACCATCTGTAGATAGTTTCATACCATTAGATTGAACTTCTAATTTAGAAGACATCCAATATTTGTATTGGAACGTCACCTGCAGACGCATAGTGTCTTTACCTTCAGCGTCAAGGTTGATGGGTACTATTGTTTTAGGATAGCACTCGTGTAGATTAACTTCATAACAAGTGTGATCTTGAAGGTCTTGTACGCCAATCGTCATTTTTGTCACATAATTGTTATAGTAGTTGAATCTTCTGGAAACTGAATCTTGTATAGTATTCATCCAAGAGTCAAAAACCTTTTTAACTTGGAATTGACGGTCTACGTGGAATTGTAGAGTGATTGGTTCAAATAATCTATCGTATGGTACTTCTCTTAGTTCACCGTATGTTCTGTTAGATGTAGAAGCATAACTGATTCCAGGGAGAGATGCTTGTTCGCAGAACAATAAGATACGACGCGCCACTGCTGGTCCTTCAGAGGGAGGTGCGATTTCTACTGTAAATCTATTTGTTCTGGCAAGACCTTGTGTTTTGATTTCGGAAATGAAATCTTTTTGTCTATTACTTTGGTTGGCTTGCTTAGCTTGTTCTGAAATATTATTTGCTGCCATTAGCTTATCCTCATTACCATTTTACGGGATTTATCCCAGATACGGTCATCCGACAATTTAACAAATTGTTCTACTGGAAGTAAAACTGCAGTTGCCCATTCATAAGCTCTGATTTCTCTGAACGTTGAACGTAAACCTGAGAAACTGTAATTATGAAATGCTGGAACTGCAGCCGCGAATTTAGAGACTCCCTTGATAGCTGACCACTGAAACTTAATTTTAGTTGTTTCATCCATCTTCGGGTTAGTTTTATATTGTAGTAATCTATACAACAGTTGAATTCTCATCTGGTATGGTAGATAATGAAAATTTATTCCACTGAATCCGTGTGTGGATCTAGAGTATAATAGCGTGCACGGAAAGCGGTCAAAGTATGGAATTTGCGCTTTATAGATCGGGTCGTAAATATACATGTACATTTTACCAGGTAATAAGCGAGTTGTCAACTGCGCGGGATTACCTTTTAGAACAACCCATGGAGATTGAATCTGTTTCATTAACAGAACCATCTGTTGTTCGTACCATGCTTTAGATTTTCTAAATGCCACTTTTAGGTCGTACTTGTTCTTCTCGAAAATATCGAGAGACGCGATCTGTTGTGCAGTCTTAGTTTGAGATAAAAGTACAGGCATAACTATTATTTAGTTATGCCTAGTTCATTCTCCGTTAAGATTTTGAACTCCCATCCACGGTCTTTTGCATATTCTGTGGCGGCTTTCCATTTGGCTTGATTTTTCACAAATGTGTAAGTTTCTTGTAATAATTTTTGTGTTTTTCTGGCGCCAGCTTTTGGCCCCATAACCTGTTTAAAAGGTTTAATTTCTATTAGAAAAACCTTAATAGACCCATCTGATTGGCGTATCTTTATCTTAAAATCTATGAAGTAACGGTGTACTTTATTATCCGTTGGGCACAAGTACGGGATGATCGTTTCTTCAGAACTCCAGCTAATCACGGCTGAGTTTTTATCACACCAATGGGCGAATTTGGTCTCCCATGATGACCTCATGATTATGTTGCTAACATCCCCTGAGTATTTACCAGGGTTTGACGGCATGAATTTTCTCTTATGGAACATAAATAAAGACGATTGTAATTAACGAGTCATAAATAGTATGACAACAATTTCTATTTAGGAAAAATATGGATTTTTCAAATCTATTATCTAAGGGTGCAGATTTCGGTTCTTGGGCAGGTGACCAAGTTGGGACAGCATATGCTGGTGTTAAAGACCAAATTCGCAAGGGTATTTCCCCAAATGAATCTCTAGAAAAAACATACGGTACAAAGTTTGAAACCAACAAGTATTCATTCGGACAACATTGCTACCCAGATAACTTGCTAAGTGAAGCCTATGGTGGTAACTATGCAGTGTTCTATATCAACATCAGCGATGATTCTAAACTAAAAGGACCAGGAGACTCTAACGTCCTGTTAGATTCAGATGTTGAACCAAGACATAGAGAAAAATTCCTTGGTAAACCAATGACCACTAATGAAGTCGTCACTTCAGCAGGCTTAGTTGGTGCAGCAGAAGGTTTGGTTTCTGGTGGTTTAAACGGTGCATTGAAACAAGGCGCAGGTGCTACTATTGGTACTGGGGCGATTGGTTTATTTGGTCCGGAAGGCACCAAGTCTCTACGACGCTTAAAAACTGCAATCGCGCTACATATCCCCAACCAGCTTTCTGTACGTTATGGTATGCAGTGGTCAGAAGAAGACACGGCTAACTTAGCTGCAGCTTCTTCTATTTCAGATAGTTTGATGAAAGCATTGAGTAATAAAGGTTCTGTTAACAAACAAGCAACCGTTGGTGCCGAAGCCGCTGCAAGTATTGCTCTACAGAAAGTTCCAAACGCTGGTGCAATTTCTGCAAAACTTGGTATTGCAGCAAACCCTAAAAAGGAACAAACGTTCAAGGGCGTGGATTTCCGTAAGTTTACATTTGATTACCAGTTTTACCCAAGAAGCTCTGCAGAAGCTCGCAATGTTATTAACATTATTGAAGAGTTTAAACTTCACATGCACCCTGAGTTTAAAACTGAAAATCAATTTATCTACATCTACCCATCAGAGTTTGATATAATTTACTATGCGAACCACAGAGAAAATGATAAAATTCATAAACACACTTCTTGTGTTTTAGAAGAGATGAACGTAAATTATACACCCAATGGTAATTTCAGCGTGTTCAGCGACGGTATGCCTACACAAATTAACATCACACTTGGTTTTAGAGAACTTATGTTGTTGTCTAAAGAAACAGTTGTTGGAGGTTATTAATGTATTTCAAAAGTTTTCCTTCTTTTCTTTACGACTTCAAATATGAAGATGGAACATCTAGAACTGAAGTCGTAAAAGATGTAACTAGAAATATCAGAATTAAAAAAGACATTCTAAGAAACATTACTTTGTATGACGAATATGATCTTGCAGACGGTGACACTCCAGAAATTATAGCAGAGAAATTTTATGGCAACCCAGAATATCACTGGGTTGTTATGTTGACCAACGAAAAATTTGATTGGTTATCAGACTATCCATTAACTGAAACTGAAATCACTAAACATATCAAGCACGTATATAACCCAACTCTGCACTCTAAAGATTGGTATTTCGACGAAGAATATAATGCAGAAAGCGGATATATGGAACAGCGACTGAATTTTATTATTCATGATAGTCCAGCGCCGTTTGACCCAGAATATATCACTTCATCGTTTACATTCACAATCAGCGGTCAAACATCTACTTTGAAGTTTTCAAATAATTTTGGATTTCCAGACGTTCGTCACGTTGAACCACACAACGGGTTGGATCGCGTCACACAGAGGTTCTTTCAGATTTTTCCATACCCTGTCGGTGCAATTACATGTTTACCATCATCAACAACTGTGCATGGTACTGGAACAGAATTTACCACTAATCTGTTAGTTGGTATGGATCTATATACTTTAAGTGGTGTTAGAATTGGCACAATTAAAAGTATAACTAGCGACACTGAGTTAGATCTGGTATCCAATTCAACTGTTGCTATTACTGGCGTGAAGTTTAACTATAAGATGACTGGTACACCCGAGGGGCAATTAACTATCACCACTCAAGGAAGAGAAAACCACCCAGTGTTCTTTATCAATCAACAAGGATTAATCGTTAACCCATTATCTGAAGGTGCAATCCCTGTATCAGGAGACGAGGTTCATAGACGAGAAAATGACGTCAAACGCAAAATTAGATTGATTTCTCCTGCGTTACTTGAAACAGTAATTAAGAACTACGAAGAAATTTTATGAGTAACGGGTACATAGATAAAAATTCATTAAGGTTTGCTGGTGATGTAACCATTGACCGTGTTGTTGTCACAACATCAAGAGGGGTATATCAGGAAATCCAAGGACAAGTTCTTCAAATTCAAATCTTTGAAGACTTGTTCTCACCATTCATTACTGGAATTTTATCCCTAAAAGATACTTTAGATTTGTCAAACGTGTTGCCATTAATCGGTGAAGAAACATTAGAGTTGAGAGTTACCACGCCACAACTTGGTTCTAAGATTGACGGTAAGTTTCATATTTACAAAATGGCGGACAGAGTTGTTCTGGGTGACCGCGCAGCTGGTTATGAGTTGTATTTCATGTCGTATGAATCGCTGGTTGATACAAACAAAAAGAATAGTAAAGTTTATTCTGGTAAGATCTCAGATATCGTTCCAACCTTTGTTAAAGACAAGATGGATGGATTAGAAACAGATAAAAAGTTTATTGTTGAAGAAACTCGTAACTCTATCAAATATATTTCTAACTTTTGGTCTCCTGTTAAAAACCTAACATTCTTAGCAGATAACGCTATTTCTCAGTCGCAGTCTCCTTCTTATCTATTTTTTGAAAATAGAGATGGGTTCAATTTTAAGTCTTTAGAACTGTTATATGAAGGTCAAGTGTTTCAACAGTTTATCTTTGATAAATATACCCGTGACCAATTCCCAATGGGTGGAAACATTCTTAACATTGATGAAGACTTTAAGCGTATTTCTACTTACGATATTCCAGTGTCATATGACTATTTGGATAGATTAAGAAGTGGTATGTTGAGTTCTAAACTTATGTCTTATGACTCCACTAAAAAGACATACACTGTTAGAAATTATTCGGCACAGACTAGATTTGGATCGCAAAAACATTTAAACCCAAATCCACTGTTTTCTTCTAAGGCAACACATAGAAGTAATGCCCGTCAGATCGTGTATCCTAGAGCGTTTGAAACATTTACTAGCTTTGGTGATACAACTAACGCGAAGATCGTGCAAGAAAGAATTTCTTTCTTAAAAATGGCAGAGTCTAATAAAATGATTATCAACGTTGCTGGACGATTAGACTACACCGTTGGAAAAGTGGTTACAGTGTCTATGAATAAAATGCAACCAATTAGCCAAAGAGAAACACAAAGAGACATTGCGGATACAATCAACTCTGGTAAGTATCTTATTGCTGCAATTAACCACATTATAACAACCCAGGGGCACGAGTGCTCAATTGAATTGATTAAAGACTCTTCAATTAAAAAGTTCAATTAAGGACATTATGAACATCTATTTTGGTATTGTTGAAAACAGAAGCGACCCACTAGAACTTGGACGCTGCCAAGTGAGAGTTGTTGGTTTACACACTCACGACAAAAACTTATTACCAACCGCAGATTTACCATGGTGCGCTTCAATGCAACCATCAACTTCTGCTGCTATGAATGGTATTGGTTTTAGTTACGTTGGTCCAGTGGAAGGTACTTCTGTCGTTGTCACTTATCTAGACGACACTTTACAACAGGGTCTTATTCTCGGGGCAGTTGGCGGTATCGCGACTGAGCCTGTACCTATTGACTTCGACGACTCTGGACCAATTTTAGAAGGTACACAAGAAACTGTATCATTAAGAACTGTAAAAGGGCCAACAAACGGAAATAAGATTTATTTTTATGATCCGAATAATGCTGGTCGTACTAATTTAACTTCAAACCTTACAGCTAACATGCGCGTTAGCGGTTACGGTATCATTGAAGGTACAACTATTGTATCTATTGACAGTGGAACCCAGATTACAATATCTACAAACGTTAGAGATTTTGGTGAGAATATTTTAGAATTTACTCAGCCACCAGCAAACGCGAAATTCGTGGCGGAGTCTAAAACTCTAACCAGCGCTTCTGCGGGTGACACTCGCGCAGATACTGTAAAGAACACTCCAACTAATAATGCTATTCCAACAATTCCCCCTCCAGAATTTAGAAACACTCAAGCTAAATCTTCTGAAGGTATTAAAGCTCTTATTGCTGCCTGCGATAAGGTTGGTTTAACTACTAAAGAACAGAAGTGCACTTTATTGGCGATCGCTGGTGGTGAATCTGGGTGGGTTCCAAAAGAAGAATCTTATAACTATACACCAGCCAGACTAAAACAGATATTCTCGTTTGCCACAGAAGAAGACGTTTCTCGTTATTCTAACGCTGTAAAGAAGGGCATGACCAGACAAGAATTCTTTTCATGGTGTTATGGTCCAACTAAACGTGGTAAAGGATTCTTCGGCCACACTAGCGACGAGCAAGCTGGCAAGTATTACGGTCGTGGTTTCATTCAGTTGACTGGGTATTCAAACTATAAACGTTATAACGACTTAGCCAATAAGATGGGTCTTGGGATTGACATTGTAAATGATCCAGATTCTTTAGATAATGACATCAACGTTTCTGCTACTGTGGCAGCTTTATATTTGAAAGACCGAGTATCTTCTAAAGTCAACCCGAATGATAATCCAGGGTGGTTCTTTGCGGGGAAGAAAGCTGTTGGCGTAAATTCTCCAGACATTGATTCCAGAAAAATATCTTATTACGAATATTTCTACGGATCGACTCTTAGCGGAGGCGTTGTAAAGGGCGCAGGTGCAGCAGCGCCAGATGTTCCTCTTGAATCCGCTGATGGAAAACCTGGCCCATCGCAAAAATCTATTACAACTGGTTCGTTTAGTATTGGTTTCCGAGACCCAAACAATAAATATCCACTACGCGAATATCTCGGCGAATCTGATGTGAACCGTTTGGCTCGTGGTATCATCCAAGGTACTATTGTTGGTATTAAAGATTCCAAGCGTATTGTTGGTATCCCAAAAGCTCTGGGAGGCGGTTCGTGGGATCAACCACTAGCGCCATATGGATCTAAATATCCGTTCAATAAAGTTTATGAATCTGAGTCTGGTCACGTACAAGAGTTTGACGACACACCAGGTCAAGAGCGAACTCATAGTTATCATCGTTCTGGAACATTTACAGAAGTAGATGCAAACGGTACACAAGTAAACTACATTGTTGGTGATAACTTTATTTTGATGGAGCAAAACGGCTGCATACACGTGGCTGGTGAGTGTAATATTACAGTAGATGGTAATACAAATATTTTCGCTAGATCAAACGCTAATATTGAAGTATCTCAAAACGCAAGTATCGCGGTTGGTAACAACTTAGACATTGGCGTCGCTAACGACACAACTTTGGCTGTGGGTGGCGATTTCTTATTGAAAGTCGGGGGCAACTATAAAGTTGATGCTGGAGACATTACTGTAAAATCTCAAGCGAATGTTAACACGCAAGCTGTTGGAGACTTATCGAACAAGGCTGCTAAAGTTGCGATTGAATCACAGGGCGATGCTGACATCTTGGTCGCTGGTACATTTAATATGAACTATACTGAAGGTAACTTTGGCGTTAGCGCAGCAAGCGCAAATGATGTAGAGAATGTAGAATTGACCGCGCCACCTGCTGGCCAACCATTAAATTCTGAGATCCCATATAGCATTGCTCCGCCAAGAGAATTTGAGACAGTTAACGTTATTGAAACTCCGGACGACTGGGATACACCAGAAGGTCGTTCTCAACAAGACAAGATCTCTAAGGCTGAAGGTGTAGAACGTCCGTCAGAAGTTACAGCAGATGAGGGATCTGTTAATATGAGCGGTGGTGCTAAATCTGTCGTCGTTGTAGACAAGTCTTTAATTTTGACAACTAAAGACTTCACTGACGACTATCACCTATCTAAAAACATAACTCTTGGTATGATGATTTCTGGCGGTGTTGGCGGTAAGCATAAACTAACTCCGCAAATGTTAAAGTCCAATAAAAACTCTACAGAACGCCTATATTCTGTACAGGAAATTGTTGGGAATATGGCAGATACGGCAAACAACGTTTTAGAGAATATTATTGATATTATGCCAGGTGGTCTATCTGGGTACAATAGACAGTGGGTTATAACTTCAGGATATCGTTTAAAGGGTGTTGTCAAAAACGAGTCACCTTCTTCCGACCACTGTAAGGGACACTGTATTGACATTGCTATCAAGAACCCAGACAAGTACACTAAAACATATGAATTGATTCAGCAGATTGAACGTCTAGTACAGTATGACCAGCTTATTTTAGAATACAGATTCCCAGATCAGTGTTGGATTCATATCAGTTACCGAAAAGATAATAACAGAAAACAAGCGTTCACTATGGTCAATGATACAACATATAAGAGAAATTCCGCAGGTTTACCACACGGTTTCTATCTATTATCTGAAATTCCACCAAAGGCTAAGTGATGTCGGGGATAGCGAAGATTGGCGATTACTCAAGGGGACATGATGGATTTCCACCAACCCCTATGGTAACAACCCCAATTGTAAAGACTCGTTTTAATGGGCAACTTATTGGGGCTTTGTCTCCATTGTGTCAATATTCTGAACACTCTAATGGTTCGACCACCCACCAACAGGTTGAACGATATCCAATTACAGGGTCGTCTAAAACATTTGTAGAAGGATATGCGATTATCAGAAAAGATGACCTTTTAAACGATGGAGATTATGTCGAAGTGCAGTCAGGAAGTACAAACTCTTACATAGAATAACCTAAATAATACTTATGAGCAGACCAACAAGACTCTTTTCCGATCTGGATCTAAATTTTAGACCACACCCAGTTACTCGAGATATCGTTGTTAAGAAAGACGACGAAGCTATCAAACAAGCTCTGAAAAACTTAATTCAGATTAGAAACTATGAAAAACCATTTCATAGTGAGATCGGGTCTCCAATCAGACAAGCGTTGTTTGAACCAATAACACCGATGACTACTTTGATCGTTAGAAGAACGATCGTTGATTTAGTCTCAAACTTCGAACAACGAGTAAAACTAATAGACGTGGAAGTTATCGCGTCGCCTGAAAATAACTCTCTTTATGTTAGTATTGTTTTTAGGATTGTAAATACTGAACGACCACTACAACTAGAATTTATGTTGGAAAGAACACGATAATGGCTAACAATAAACGCATTAGAGTTAATGACCTGGATTTTGATGTTATCAAAAGTAACTTGAAAAACTTCTTAGCGGGACAAGAGCAATTTCAAGATTACGACTTCGAAGGGTCTTCTTTCTCGATTCTACTAGACGTCCTCGCATACAATTCACATTACAACGCTCTGTATACTAACTTAGCTGTAAACGAAATGTTCTTGGACTCTGCGTCCAAGCGTTCTTCTGTTGTGTCTTTGGCGAAGATGTTAGGATATCTTCCAAACTCAGCGCTGTGTGCGAAAGCGTATGTTAATGCCACTATTACCGCGCCAACTTACAACCCAGACGTTGTTACATTACCAGCGGGTCAGCCTTTTTTGACTTCTATTGATGGGATTTCTTACACGTTCTATAATACGTCAGACGTTACAACTGTTTCTGCGGGTGGTTCTTATACATTCAACAACGTTGAACTCATTGAGGGTATTCCACTATCATTCAACTACTTCGTACAGAATGGTATGAGATATATTATTCCAAATAAGAATGTTGACCTATCAACGCTGAAAGTCAAGATGCGTTCATCGTCAACTGATGACTCATATGTAGTTTATCAAACAACAGATTCTATTACATCCATTGATGGGACAAGTAAAGTTTATTTCGTTAAAGAACTAGACGATGGTTTGTATGAGATTTATTTTGGCGATGGCGTTGTTGGATATAAGCCAGTAGATGGCAACTACATGTCGATCGAGTATTATGTTTCTAGTTTGGAAGCTCCTAATGGAGCAAACACATTCTCGTATGCGGGTACAGCGTTATTGGGTTCTGGTCTGACCGTTGTTTCTCAAACCCCAGCGTTGGGTGGCTCTTCTCCAGAAGAAATTAACTCTATCAAATTCAACGCGCCAAAATTATACGCTGCGCAGAACAGAGCAGTTACAACAGAAGATTATAAATCTCTGATTTATAAGAATTACCCACAAGCTGATTCGATCGTTGTTTGGGGTGGTGAAGATAATGACCCACCAATTTACGGTAAGACGTTTATTTGTATCAAACCTAAAGATGCATCCAAACTAACTCAAGCACAAAAAGACTATATTCAATACAACATTATTGCTCCTAAGTCTATCGTTTCTATCACACCAGAGTTTATTGACCCTGAGTATTTTAAAGTTCAAATTTCTACAACAGCGTACTATAACGCTAAAATTTCTGAAAAGACTCCTGCACAGTTAGAGACTATTATTCGTGATGCTATCTACTCATATGACGATGAGAACCTTAAAAAGTTTGATGGTATTATGCGTTATTCTCAGTTAGTTCGTTTAATCGACGAAGCTGACCAAGCTATTGTTAACAATACTACAAAGATCCTTGTGCGTCGAGAATTCGCACCTAGATATAACATCAGTTCAGAATATAAGTTGACGATGATTAACCCAATCTATCGCTCTGAAATTCCAACTGAAGCTGTTATGACTACTGGTTTCTATATTCCAAACTCAGCTAATATTCACTACATTGATGATGATGGTGTTGGAAACTTGCGTTTATTCTATCTTGACGCTAACCAAAATAAAGTTATCGTCAATGCAAAAATTGGTTCAGTGATTTATGATACTGGCACAGTTGTCGTTCGAAACTTGGTTATTTCTTCTATGGCAGACGCGTCTTTTGAATTTATCATGAGACCTGAAGCATATGACGTCGTTCCAGCATATAATCAAATTGTACAAGTTGATCGCGAACACTTAACTGTAGACGTTGTAAATGACCCAACTGCTGCTGGTTCCAACCAAGCTGGTAAGAACTATGTCTTCACTTCTATTAGACAGATCTAAAAATGACTAGAGTAACACCGTTCTTTGGTAACACAAGGATTAAATTATCGGATAAGGTGGCCAGCCAGCTGCCTGAGTTCATCCAAGCTAATTACCCAACATTTGTTGCGTTTTTAGAAGCATATTATGAGTATGTAGATAACCAATCTATTGATTTGCATAAAACCAAAGATATTGACGAAGCTCTGGATCAATTCATCACATATTTTAAAGGGGAGCTCGCTAACAACTTCCCTGTCAATCCAAACAAAGATAAAGAACGTTTTCTTTTAAAACACGTCAAAGATCAGTATCTGGCTAAAGGTTCTGAGGCTTCTTACAAACTTCTATTTCGTATTCTTTTCGGTAAAGAAGTTTATATGGATTACCCAGGTAAGAGAATGCTTAGAATCTCTGACGGGAGATGGAAACAAGACGTTTCTATTTTCGTTCGAGTAGACGCTGGTGATCCCCAGTCTCTAGTTGGTAAAACAGTAGATATTCAAACATCTAAAAAGATTTATCGAACTGACATTATTAAGGGCGCTGTTTCTGCAAATAGAATTACAGCTAACGTCGAACAAGTACAACTATTTGACCAACAAGAAAATATCTGGGAGATTTTCTTAGATCGTAACTTTTACGGCGATGTAGTTTCAGGTGATACAGTAAAATATGGTGCAGTATTCCAAGGGCAGATTTTACCATGTACTGCTAAATTGAAAATTCATGAACCTGGTCAAGATTTTAAACCAGGTCAGGTTTTTCAGATCTCTTCTGGCGACGGAACGCCTTTGTGGTTTAAGGTGTTAACTATTTTTGACAATGGCGGTTTGAAGACTATCGACGTTATCAAATTTGGTCTGCATTATAATACAGATTTCTCTTTAACCGTATCTCCAACATCAGCTATTTCTAATAAGTTGAGAAAAAAAGACGTTGGTGGCGGTGTTGTTTCTAATTCATTTCAATTAACACCAGACATTATCGGTAAAATTGACGTTATTGATGGTGGTTCAAATTATACCCAAGCTCCTACAGTTATTGTCGGCGGTGACGGTACAGGCGGTGCTGCGCATTCCGTTATTGTGGATGGTGTAGTTACTGAGATTATTGTTGATAATATTGGTTCTGGTTATACTAATGCTTTCTTGACAATACAGAATAAACCAGGAGATACTACAGGTTCTGGGGCTCAAGGTGAACCTATTCTTGGTTCTGTATATGATTATTACATGTTTGAATCAACACAAGGATTCAACGAAATTGGATATATTAACGCTGGCGACTATTGGGATTATAATTGGTCTGATGGTGCATACGTTGGTACTGTAATTCGCCAATTCTTCACTGACGCCCAAGATACTTCTAGTGGCAATCCAGCTGTTATCAACGTCAACCTCGGAGCTGTTGCTAAATATCCAGGTTACTACAAAACTAATGATGGATTCTTGGATGACTCTATGTTTATCCAAGATTCTAGATATTACCAAGCATTCTCATATGTTCTCAAGATTGATGAACAATTAGAGTCATATGCGGCTGTTGTTCGTACTATGCTACACCCTTCTGGTATGGCTATGTTCGGCGAATACAGTATTCAGAACTTCTTCAACTTAGATATCGGATTCTCTGCGTTCGTTAAGTCTCTTGGTGTTACGTTGTTTAGTTTTGTTACTCCAGTTACAACAAAAGTCTACTACAATTTTATTAAAGATTTATCAACATCTACCGACGAGTTTGATGATAGTATTTTCTTAAAAACATTGTCAAAAGACCTAGGAACTGAAACTATAACTGCGTCGCATGAAAATATGGGTTCTAGTACCGTGTACTATAACTTTAATAAGGGTCTCACTGAAACTCTAACCGAAGAAGAACAAGTTACTTTGAATATTGGGTTGTCATGGGATAATTTAGACGACCAACCTGCAGCAACACACTCGCTGCCAATTTTAGATATTAGTAAGATTATACCAAACACTGATGCTATCGTTTATGCAATCGACAGCGGTGTTGGTGATATTGCATTAAACTTAGCTAAATACTACGAGGAGACAACAAGCGGGTTTGGAGAAAGCGGTTATCTATTTAAAGACCCGTATGACGAAGGTGGTTACTTCGAAGATTTAACGTATAATGCTGGTCTACAACAGCAATTCTAACAAGGAGATTTTATGGATAAAATGATTCAAGAAGATGGTATCAAAGCTACTGGTGCTGTTCATATCCAACAATTTAATGCAGCTGGCGAACTTGTGATGGAACACAAAGTTCCTAACTTGGTTGTTACCACTGGTAAAAACTATATCGCGGGTAAAATGATTGCCACAACCACTAACAACCCAGTTGCTATGACTCATATGGGTATTGGTACTGGTACTGCCACAGCCGTAGTTGGCGATACAGCTCTAGGCACACAAACTGCCCGTGTTCTGTTGTCTGGCGCTGTTCAAGGTACTAACGATATTACCTATACTGCAACTTTCCCTGCAGGTACTGGTACTGGTGCTATTACAGAAGCTGGTGTTTTCAACGCATCTACTGCAGGTACTATGCTTTGCCGTACAACTTTCCCAACTGTTACTAAGCAGGCTGGTGACACTATCGCTATTACTTGGAAAGTTACTGTAAGTTAATTTTACAATTTCTATATTATACTTTTAATGTAATCGGATAAGGTAAAGCATGGCTAATACAGCATTAGTTAAAACAATTCTTCACAAATCTCTAGCAGAGGGTGTGTATAGAGACCTGGTCACAAGAACTGGGTCTTATTACTATTTTCTTGGTAAAACTCTCGGGTGGACTGACGAGGATAATCCACCTTATCCGATTGATAGTTTAAAATATGAACACGATGTTCGTAATGAAATTATCACATTAAAAGAAATCAGACCGTCAGATATCGCTTTCGTTGTTCCTCGAAAAGAATGGGTTGACAATGAATTGTATGATATGTATGATGATCAGTATTGTGACGAGGTAATCGGCGTTAACATCATTTCTGGCGGTACTGGTTATATTGACATTTACGACATCGAATTATCTATCACAGGTGGTGGTGGTACAGGTGCAACTGCAGTTGTTACTGAAGTTGAAGGTGGCGAGATAGCTGGCGTCACTTTGACTAGTCGCGGATATGGTTATACATCAGAACCAACTATCACAGTTACAGCTTCTTCTGGTTCTGGCGCCAACTTAAAAGCCAAAATTGGTATTTCATCTACAGGTAAACAGAAGATTGAAGATGCAGCATTCTATGTTGTAACTGACGAATATAACGTTTACAAATGTCTAGATAACAATAACAATTCTAGATCAACTGTAAAACCAACAGGTACTCAACTTGATCCATTTGAAACGGCAGACGGGTATATTTGGAAGTTTATGTACAACATTCCAATTAACCTTCGCAATAAATTCTACACGGATGAATATATCCCTGTAGTTTCTGCTCTAACAAACCATTTTTATTCAAACGGAACTATTGATAATATTTTTATCGCCAACCGTGGTAAAAATTACACATCAGCAACAGTTTCTGTTCTAGGCGATGGATATAGAGCAGCTGACCCTATCTATGTAACTGGTGCAACTGTTGTACAACCAGGTACAGGTTATCAAATTCCATCTATCACATTCAGTGACCCTGTTTCTGGAGCATCTCCATTTACACAAACTACTGGTGTGACACTGGGTCAAAAGATTTTTAACTCAGTAAGCGATTTCTATGAAGTTGTAACACCAGGCGTTACAGCAACATATGAACCAACACACCGTTTCGGTACAGTACTAAACGGCACTGCTGCTATTAAATATATTGGTTCTACATTGAAGGGTACTGTAACAACAGTAAACCCTAAGAATATTACGAAAATTACGGTGACGTCTGGTGGCGCTGGATACTTAACTCCACCATCAGTTACAATTTTGGATGGTACTGGCGTTAATGCTACAGCAGTTGCAACGATCGGCACATTCACACTAAACGACGTTATTATCAACAACGGTGGTTCTGGATACTTAACACCTCCTGTACTAACTGTATATGGCGGTGGTGGCTCTGGTGCCCAGATTCAAGCTATCTTAACTGGTGGTGTTGTAACTGATGTTTTAATCGTAAACCAAGGTTCTGGTTATACTTCTTCTCCTTCCATCTTAATTGAAGGTTCTGGTACAGGCTTGGTATTAACACCTGTTATGTCTGGGTCTCCTATTACTGCAATTACAGTTACAAATGGTGGAACTGGATACACTAGCCCCGTTGTTCAAATTTCGGGTGGTGGTGGCGCAGCAGGCGCGGCGACAGCAACTGTTGAAACTGGAATTATTGATAGCATTACTTTGAATGGTTCCGTTAGAGAAGTTAATATCGTTAACTCTGGTTCTGGATATTTGACAGCACCAGAGGTCAACGTTGAAGGTGGTGGAGGTTCTTTTGCTATCGTTAAATCTAAAATCTATCAAGATAAAGTAATTTCAACTTACGTTATTAACTCTGGTTTTGATTATACATCAGAACCTACTGTAACGTTTGGAACGCCATTTGAAACTTTCAAAGAAGTTTATACAAATGATCAGTTGTCAAATGGCACTAACTTGTATACTGTAATGAACGCTGGTTACACTGGCACATTAGATCCTGTACACAGCACAGGTACTGTTGTATCATCACCAGCGTGGTCTGCAAATACAACAGTTGTTGCAAACCAAACTGTTTATGTTTCTAATAGATTGTACAAGTGTTTAAATGGCGGATTAACTGGCGGAACTGAACCCGTTCACACTAGTGGTAATGTCTATAATGGTGCTGTTAACATGCAATATATTGGCGCTCCAGCTTCTTTAAGAAGAGATGGTACTGTTGCCACTGGTTACGCTGTTCTTCGTTACGGCGCAGGATACTCAGAAACTCCAAAGGCTAATTTTATTGATGCGACAGGTAAAGAGGCAGAAATCGGTTTCTATACTGCCAAGTCCGAAGCTAAGATCACACCTATCGTTTCTAATGGTCAACTTGTGTATATTGTGGTTGACGACCCAGGTGTTGGTTACACTAAGGCTGAATTGACTGTATCTGGAGATGGAATTGGGGCTGCTCTACAGGCTGATTTGTCTTTAGGGGCTATTTCTTCTCAGCAAGCTAACAATGAAATCTTAACACCAGAAGGTACTATTGACGCAATTGCTATCAATTCTGGTGGTTATTCTTATGGTGTCGCTAACATCTCAATTTACGGCGATGGTACTGGCGCTGAAGCCGAAGCTGTGATTGACCCAGACACTAAAGCTATCAAAAAGGTTAATATCATTAATCGCGGTTCTGGTTATACTTGGGCTGATGTAAAAATTACAGGTAACGGTAATGGCGCGCAACTTCGTGCTATTATTTCTCCGTTCGGCGGCCATGGTAAAAACGCTCCAGAAGAATTATTTGCAAGATCATTGATGTTGTATTCTAATATTTCTACAGACCTGAACCAAGGTGTTATCGTTGCTAACGACTACCGTCAAGTTGGTATCATTAAAAACCCACGTGTATTTAATGGTCTTGAAGTATTCCAGGGAACAGTTGGTTCTTGCTGTTATATTGTTCAGTCTCCAATTGACACTACCAAATTTAAACGCGATGATGAAGTATATGTTGAACGAACAAACAATCCAGAAATTGTTTGGGAACCAACGCAATATGTTTATCTTGGCGATTTCTTATACTATGAAGATAGAATTTATACGGTCGTTGTTTCTGGTTTAACTGGTTCAACACCTCCAACGCATATGACAGGTACTGAAAAGAATGGTTTTTGTTCTTTAACATACGTTGGTTCTACAAAATCTAAAAAACGTTATCGTATCGTTTCTGTAACAAACTCAACTGCTCTTGTGCAATCTCTTGATAATGATATCCCAGGAAACAGCGACGTTTTTATTAACAGCGAATATGTTACATATAATTTTACTGCAACTACAATCGGTTACCCAACAGTGGATAAATACTCAGGGCAGATGATGTATATTGATAACAAACAAGGTTTCACTCCTTCTGGTGATGAAACGATTACTCTTAGAACTATCATCAATTTCTAAGAATAAATAATAAACAGTTAAACTTAAAGAGAACGCAGAATGGCAATTGACTTTAACACAGAACCGTATTTTGACGATTACAACGCTCAGAAAGACTTCTATCGAATTCTATTCCGTCCGAGTTATGCGGTTCAAGCTCGTGAATTAACTCAAATTCAAACGATCTTACAAAACCAAGTTACTCGTTTTGGCGACCACGTGTTTAAAAACGGTTCGCAGGTAATTCCAGGTTCAGTCAACGCAGATAACCAAGTACACTTTATTAAACTAGAACAGTTTACTGGTACTATCGACGTAACAACTTACATCGAGACATTCAAGAATAAAATCGTTACTGGCGAAACATCTGGTGTTAAGATGCGCGTTCTTGATACCACATCGCAAGCTAATATCATTTCTGAGAATTTCGACATTCCTACTCTGTACTGTAAAGTTGAAGGTACAGCTGCAGATAATGTAACTAATCGCTTGGTTCCAGGCGAAAACATTGTAGCTTATGAAGAAGACAACCAAATTTCTTCTAACTTTGCTCTTACCGAAGACCAATTAGGTGATATTACTGCAGTTATTCGTATTCTTGGCGACGAAGGTGAAACTGGAACAACATACAGCGGTCAATCTTCTTCTGATGTTTTAGGTTATGCGTACAGCGTTGAAGTCAAAGCTGGTATCTATTACATTGATGGTTTGTTTGTTCGTAACGACGACTTAAAAATTTACGCTGGTCGTTTTAATAACGCTCCTTCTTGCAGAGTTGGTTTTAAGGTTACAGAAGCAGCAGTTGCTCCAGAAGATGATGATTCTATTTTGGACAACGCGACAGGTTCTTACAACTTCGCTGCTCCAGGTGCTCACCGCTATCAGATCAAACTATCTTTAGTTAAACTACCTTTAATCGCAACTGATGATATTCGTTTTGTCGAATTGCTTCGCGTGACTGATGGTAGAATTCAGCACAAGATTGATAAATCTTCTTATGCAGAATTAGAAAAGACTTTAGCACGCCGAACATATGATGAATCTGGCAACTATGAAGTCAACAAGTTTAAACTATCTGTTCGCGATCACCTAAACGATGGAACAAACTTTGGCGTTTACCCAGAGCTAATTGGCGCCCCTCAAGATGGCGTTACATATGGTTCCGAAGATCAATTTGTGTTAGTTGTAGATCCAGGTAAAGCATACATTCAAGGTTACGAGGTAGAGTCAACAACTTCTCAGTTCGTTACTTTAGATCGCGCAAGAGAAATTAACGGTGAAGAAAACAACCATATCTCCAGACTCGACGACACTCCAATCGGTTTGAGCGTTGGTAACTGGGTTAAAGTAAAGAATCTCTTCCAAGCACCAGATATTACAAACTTTGAAAAAGTCTATCTAGTTAAGACACTATCAACTGCAGGTAATGCTCCAGTTGCATCTAACATTATTGGTACAGCTAGAGTTAAATCTATCCAATTACATTCTGCAGATTATTCAGCAGGTACAAACACTGATTTCAAACTTGGTTTGTTTGATATCACTATGTACAACGGATATTCTTTCGAGGCTGATGTTAAGAGTATTACAGGGTTAGGGGCAACTGGAACAAACCCATTCACTTGCGATGTATCTCCAACTCTTATCCCTCTAGTTGGTTCTGCCACTTCTAACGGTACATCAACTGTTACAGGCGTTGGTACTAACTTCCAATCAACAGTTCGCGTTGGTGATGCGATTTATTTAAACAGCACTTATGTTGGTATTGTATCATCTATCACTAACAACCTATCGTTAGTTTTAACTACAACTGCTGCAGCTTCGGTTACAGGCGGCGCTGTTGGTATTTTCAGCGCTCCCATCCAAGACCCAACATACGAGACTCTAGTATTCCCAGTTGGTTATACAACTGTTAAGACTCTTCGTGGTCAAGATCAGCTTGGCGGCGATACTGTTAAGTCTTCATCTATCGTGGTTCGCCGCAAATTTGCAAATTCTTCTACAGCCATTAACAAAGTTTCTTTTGAAATCACAACAACTAATGAGACTTTCTTATCTGACTCAGATTTGTCTAACTTCTTGTTGATTGACAACGCGACTCACTTACCTGTTAATATTACAACAACATCTATCACATTCGATAACGATGCATTGAGAAAGCGTGTAGACTTTGCAGGCGTTAACAACGGTAGTTTCTATCTTGTCGCATCTGTACAACAACAAAACAGCGCTGCTCAAGAAAAGACAAAAGTTCTGATAGATAACTGGTCTGAGGTTATCACAGGCAAGAAACTTGTGTCAGCTTCTACAGTTGAGCTTAGAAAAGCAGATGCTATTCGTTTGAAGAGCGTGAAAATGACGCCAAGCGATTACACAACATATAATGTAAACAATTCAGTTGATATCACAGAGCGTTACACTCTAGATAACGGCCAACGCGCAACACACTACACAAACGCTAAATTGATTTTGAAGCCAGGTTTCCAACCCCCTTCTGGTGCAATCAGTGTTGAGTACGATTGGTTAGAAGTTACTGCTTCTTTCGGTAACTACTTCTCCGTAGATTCATATGCAAGTATCCCGTACAGTGATATTCCGTCTTACACTATCACAAACCCAGCTACTGGAAAGAAAGTAGAAACTTGCCTATCAGATGTATTAGACTTCCGACCAATTCTTGGTGGTGAAAATACATTCTACCCAGAATTACCAAAAATTGGTTCTGATGCCCAATCTCCAGTCGCATATTATCTTGGTCGCAAAGACAAAATCGTTTTAGATTCTGTTGGTCGTTTTAATGTAATTAAAGGTGTGCCAGCTGCGATTCCACAAGAACCAGAAGACCCTAAAGAGGGTATGGTGTTGGCTTCTATTGTAATCCCACCTTACACTAAAACTGTAAACAGTATCGTTGTGTCTCAGCGCGAGAATCGCCGTTACACTATGCGCGATATTGGTAAGTTGGATCGCCGTATCTCTAACCTTGAGTATTACGTTACTCTGAACTTGTTAGAAAAAGATACAGCAACTATGCAGATCAGAGACAATACAACTGGTTTGGATAAATTTAAAAACGGTTTTATCGTTGACCAATTCACAGGTCACGGTATTGGCGATGTTAAAAACGTTGACTATCGTGTTTCTGTAGACGCAGCTACTCGCACTCTTCGTCCAATGCACTTCACAACTTCTCTTGAAATTGTTGAAGACCTAGCATCTGGTGGTGACCGCGCATACAAAGGTTACAAGAAAACTGGCGATTTAATTACCCTACCATATACTGAAGACGCTTTCATCTTCAATAACAACGCAACCCGCTCTATGGATATTCAAGCCATGGCCATGGGTGCGATGAAGGGTCAAATCAACCTATTCCCAGAAGGTGATAATTGGAAGTCTGTAGATCGCCGACCAGACCTTGTTGCAATTGATGATAATAACTATGACGCTATTCAATTCCTAGCAGCTGAAGCTGGCGTTACTGGCACAAAGTGGAATGAATGGCAGACTAACTGGACATCAGTAACTTCAAACGTTTCTAGAAGCGAAACTCGCGTAAGTAGCGGTGGCGTTCTTGTAACAGGTTACGAAACAACTATCACTAATTACAGCGGTTACGATTATAGATCTGGGGTTAACACTTCTCTCTCTTCTACTGTTAACTCGCAAGATTATGGCGATAGAGTTGTGGATATGTCATATATCCCATATATGAGATCTCGCCCAGTTACATTCTTTGCTCAGAACTTAAAATCTAAAACACAGTTCTGGCCATTCTTCGATAACGTTGATGTTAAAGAATATGTACAACCTGCTGATAGCTTCATCGTTGAACGAACAAGTAACACTTTAATCGACTTCAACTTCAACAACCTAATCAATGGTATTCTAGCAGACGATCCACGCCGCGCATACAAAGGTAAAGTTGAACCAGCGTTTTCTGTTGGTGATGTTGTTACTAACTCTTTACACTCTGCAGTTAGCGTTCAGTCTGTAAGCAACCTTACTGGTACAGGTTATCAATTTACTTTAGTTGTCGCTGACACTACTGGTATTGCCGTTGGACACCATGTTATGTTCTATAACATGGACAACCACAACGCATACAACGTGAAGAATTTGGAAGACTTACAAGATAACCAAACTATCCCAGCAAGTTTGGGCATCTCCAACACTGCTGCGATGTCTAGAGAACTAAACTTGAAGAAGTTCAAAGTTATCGCTATTTCTGGTCAGCAGTTAACACTTGCCAAGATTGATGGTTCTGCTATTGAAGCGTTCTCTTCATACAGCACTGGTTCTTACACTCAAAGTAAAACTGGTATGTTGTACCGTCTTCGCGCTTCTGGTGTTGTTGTTACTGGTGGAGAAATTATTTCTTCCGATTCCATTGGCCCAATCCAACAAGAAATTAAAGTTGTAAACATCAAGAATGGTTTCGGTGTTGGTGATATGCTACAAGGTACTGTTAACGTTGGTGGTACTACTGCTCTAAACGTTGTAGACATCGTTTCGATTAACGGAAATTCTTCTTCATCTGTTGTATCTACGATGAAGGCTTTGGGCGATGACGTTATTACTGATACAAATGGCGTTGCCGTTGGTGTATTCTTTATCCCAGAAAATGATGTTCTATCTTTCCGCACTGGTGAACGAGTGTTCAAGTTGACAGACAACCAGTCTAATAGTAACTCTTTCTGGGACTCTATTGGTTCTGTAACATACTACGCGCAGGGTATTGCTTTGAGCAAAGAACGTACAATCGTTTCTACTCGCGCTGCTGTATTTACTCAAGCTGATACATACGAAGATACTCAGTCTCTTCCACCAACACGTCGTACAACTACAAGTTCTAGAATTATTTACCAATACCGCTATGACCCACTAGCGCAAACATTCACTGTTTCTTCTTCTGGTGGCGTATTTGTAACTTCTATCCAAGTGTATTTCTCAAAGATTGGTACTCGTCCAGTATCTGTTGAATTACGCAATACTGACAATGGTGTTCCATCTTCTAAGATTATTCCATTCTCTGAGGTGACATTAAACCCTTCAGAAGTTAAAGTGTCTGATGACAGTTCTGTGGCAACTGAATTTAAATTCAAGTCTCCAATCTACTTACAAGAAGGTGAAACTTACGCATTTGTAGTTAAGTGTGATGAACCAGGAAGTCAGATTTATGTTTCTGAAATGGGTCAGGTTGATATGTTGACTGGTAATACTATTGCAGCTCAACCGCTAACAGGTTCTCTATATGCATCTCAGAACGCTAAAGAATGGGAGATCCACGCTCTTCTAGATATCAAGTTTAACTTGAAAAAGGCTAAGTTCCAGATCGACTCTGACGCTTCAGTATTCTTGAAAGCTACACCACCGCTAGACGTAACTCTACCAAATAACCCATTTGAGATTACTCCTTGGACTAATTTGATTCGCGTTTATGCACCAAACCACGGTTTCTTGGCGAATGAACTTGTAACATTTAGCGAAATTCCAGCGGGTTTCTATGGTACTGCAAAAGGATATGTTGGTATCCCAGAAACTTTACTTAACAAGACTCACACAGTCAGTGCTACTGGTTTAGACTTAGACTCGTTTGTTATTGATCTAACCGTAACCGATTCAGGTAATAACTATCTACTTGGCGGGTCAACTGTAAGTACAACTTCTAACTCTGTTGCTGTTGGTTCTAAAACATTCACTGTTGGTTCTGGTCTAAAATATCTCGCAGGTGACATAGTAACTGTTGAGTATTCTTCTAGCATCTATATGACTGGCACCGTTACAAGTTACAGCGGAACATCTTTAGTTCTAAACGTTACAACTATTTCTGGTTCTGGAACATATGCTTCTTGGAAAATTAAACCAGAATTTGTAAAAGGCGAGTATGGCGGTTCAACTGTTAAATGCTCTAGAAGTATTAAGATGGATGCGATGTTCCTTAAGACTTCTGACCTGACTTTCCAAGACTCTAAGATTGATTACTATATTCAAACTGAGGGTGAAGATAAGGTATTCTCTGAGTATCAACCAGTCGTTGCTAACTCTAACACTCTATTCAAAGAGCGCCGTCATATCTGTTCTTATGACAACCAAACTGTAATCTCTGAAGCACCTTTGCAGAAAAAATCTTCAGTTTTAGTTAAAGCTGTTATGTCTTCCACAAACGTTAATATCTCCCCTGCTATTGACCTGCAAAAGATTTCAGCATATTCTATCACTAATAAGATTGATAACGACACAGCATCTACGATCAACGTCGCGGCAATTGACACTAGAACTCTTTTAACATACGGAGATCTAACAACAACAGACGTTGAAAATGCGTCTCCAGCTGGTACTATTACATCTTCAACTGCATCTGCGACTGTAACTGGCTCTAGCACTTCGTTCACAACCCAGATTGTTGCGGGCAATACTCTACACGACTCTTCTGGCACTTTGATTGGTACAGTTTTGACAGTTAACAGTAATACATCTATTACTCTAACAGGCAACGCTGCTGTTGCTGTGGCAAACGGAACTTATAAAGTTCGCACAACGCCAACTCTAGTATTTGAAAACACTACTTGGAACGGCGAATCTCTTGGTGTTATCAGAACTAACGTGGACACTGCTGATAACTTACTAGGTCAAGCGAACGTTGGTAAGAACATAACAATCAGCGGCTCTAGTACCACTGGCGTTGACGGTAACTATGTTGTAAAATATGTTGAAGTTGCCCCTGATAGTTCTACCTATGCAGGTAATACAGAACTTGATGTTATTCGAGTGTTTGTATCTCCAGCCTTCGGCGGAACTGGTAGTTTGAATATGTTGAGCGATACTGACTTTAAGGTCACTATGCAAAACAAGTTCGTTGAAGACTTCGCTCCTATCGGATGCCATAACTCTGCAAACTATATCACTAGAACTCTTTCTCTAGCAACTGCAGCCGACCAATTGAAGATTATTTTTGACGGAAGCATTGTAAATCGTTCTGACGTTAAGGTATATTACAGAGCTTGGACTGGCGACGTTGATATGAGAAAGCTACCTTACAAAGATACCAATTTTGTAAACCAAACTTATGACGCAGAAAACATCTTCACTGAACGAACTATTGATCTGAGCGGAATGACTCCGTTTACAAATATTCAGGTTAAGATTGTTATGAAGTCTACAGCTGCCACTTCTGTTCCTATGATTAAAAATCTTCGTATCTTGGCGCTATCATGAGTTCATTAGCAAAAGTTGAAGGGTTTACTCAATTCAATAAAGACACCTCCGCTGGGGGTGTCGTTAATGTTGACAAACGTTCTTACGAAAATTACATTGCAACTAGAAACATGTTGAAACAACAGAAAGAGCAACAGCAGTGTACAGTAAACACGGTCAATGAACTTACAACAGAAATAAATAATATCAAAGAAGATTTGAAAGACATTAAAACAATTTTAATGGCTATAATTAACAAATAAAGGTATTTCATGGCAGCTATTAACTTGCGTCAAGATAAAGAACGTCCATTAACAATTGCTGAAGTAGATTATAACTTCTCAGCGTTAAACGACGAAGTTGGTCAAAAATTAGATACAGCAGCATATAATGCGGTTAACATTCTAGAACTGTTAGATGGTAATGCTGGTGCTGGGTCAACTCTTGACTCTGATAAAATGCACGGCTGGTATCCATCACAAAACTCTGACGCTGATACTGTGGCAGTTAGAGACGCGCTTGGTAATTTAAAAGCTGTACAATTCCAAGGTTTACATATCGGTAACGTTATTGGCGATATTACTGGTAATGGTACAGGTACATGGACAGGTAACTCTACAAACGTATCAGGTATTGTTCAACTTGATCACGGTGGTACAGGCGCCAATACTGCGGCTTCTGCCAGAACCAACCTTGGTTGTGGTAATATGGCTGTTCAAAATAAAAACACAATCGACATCACTGGTGGTACAATTACAGGTATTACTGATTTGACAGTCGCTGATGGTGGTACTGGCGCTTCTGACGCGATCGGCGCTCGCTCTAACCTTGGTTTAATTATCGGTTCTGATGTTCAAGCATACAACGCTTCTCTAACTGGGTATGGTGCAACTTCCGGGAATGGATTTGTTGTAAGAAAAGCTGACAACTCTGCCGTTGTTCGTAAATTCGTCGCTGGTAACTCTATTGACATCAGCAACGTTGATGGTATCAGTGGAGATATTACTATCGCATTAAACGGTGCGCCAAATATCGGATCTATCACTAAAACAGGTTCTGATGCTTCTGGTAACCTTGGTCAGTCCAATAACCGCTGGAATTACGTTTATACAAGATACATTACGGTAGACGCTATCACTAAAACCGGAACTAATGGTTCTGGTGATATTGGTCAATCTGATAATAGATGGGGTAATTTACACGTTCAAAGTATTGGCGTAGGTACTGGGGCTTCTGGAACGGCTGGCGAGATTAGAGCAACAAACAACGTAACAGCATACTATTCCGATGATCGTTTAAAAACTAGACTGGGTGGTCTAGAAAACGCTTTGGATAAAATTGATCAATTAGCAGGCTTTTATTACGAAGCTAATGAAACTGCACAAGAATTAGGTTATGATGTAAAGCGCGAAGTTGGTCTTTCAGCTCAAGACACTCAAAAGATTCTTCCCGAAGTTGTAGCGCCTGCACCAATTGATGATAAATATTTAACGATTAGATATGAACGTCTTGCTCCTCTGTTTGTAGAAGGCATCAAAGAACTTCGCCGCGAACTTAAGAGTATTAAAGAACATATCGGAATGAACTAATAACAGGAAAACCTAATGGCTTCTATTACTACTCGCGTTACATCTGGTACAGGCGCTACCGTTAAGAATGCGCCACTGACAAATACAGAAATTGATAACAACTTTATCAACTTGAATTCCGCTAAACAAGAAACTGCAGATTGCGTTTCTACAAACACCGTAAACAAAGTTGTTAAACGCGATGCTTCTGGTAATTTTTCTGCAGGCACTATTACAGCAGATTTGAGCGGTAATGCTACAACATCAACCACAGCAAACAACTTAGCTAACGGCGCTGCTGGAACTATACCGTATCAATCATCAACAGGATCTACATCCCACCTAGCTGCAGGTTCTTCCGGACAACTTTTACGTTCAAATGGTGCGGGAGCGCCAACATGGTTAGACCAGTCATCTATCGCAGCAGGGTCTGCGTCTTCTGCAGGTACTGCGACGAACTATAACGGTGTACCACAAGCGGAGTATTCTGCCAGTATGAAGGCTAACTTTAATATCACAGGTGGTGGTACAATTACAGTTGATGCAAGCGGTTATATTTCCTGGTCTACTAGATTTATCGTTATTTCTCACGGTAACGGTAGCAACTTCTCAACAAGTGGTTATTTTGATATCTCGAATCCAGGGTCAAGCGTTACAATCACTGGCGTAGGTGGTGCTGGTAACGTTACAACAAACGGTTCTGGTGCTATCCCATTAGGCTCATGGCAAGCTCTATACTATATCTTACCTATTGGTTCTGGAAGTTCTTCCGTTGCAGGTAACTATAGAATTGCTTCTTATACATCTGGTTTAGAAGTTCCATATAACTGGATTTTGATCTGTGTACGAAACGGTGACGATGGTTATTTCTATTTTCCACAAGGGTTACAACTTACTACAAGTACAAGCGCATCATACACCCAGCGTGGTTCTAATTTCCAGATTAACTCTCTTGGTGTTGGTACAGGTGCTTCTGGAACTGCTGGTCAAATTCGCGCGACTAACTCTATTACAGCTTTCTATTCTGATAAACGTCTTAAGACTGAAATTGGAAGAATTGAAAACGCTCTAGATAAAATTGATCAACTTACTGGCGTTTTATATACCCAAAATAAACTAGCTGAACAGTTCGGATACAACGATTATGAAGAACAGGTTGGTCTTTACGCGCAAGATGTAAAAGCAGTACAACCTCAAGCTGTTAAACCAGCACCATTTGATATTGCAGAAGATGGATCTAGTAAAACTGGCCAAGACTATCTAACTGTACAATATGAAAAACTTATCCCTCTATTGGTAGAAGGCATCAAAGAATTAAGAGCAGAACTTAAAGCGTTGAAAGGTTAATTTATGGCTGTTACGCTAACAAGCACTGGTGTTCAATTCAGTAATAGTACAGAAAATACAACTGCTTCTAGAAATATGGGGCAGTTGATCAGCATCAACTCATATACAAGTAATGGTACATTCACGTGGACGAAACCTGCAAACTGTACTAAAGTTTTAGTCCAAGTTCAAGGCGCTGGTGGCGGTGGATGTAGTTATTGTGAATCGGGCGGCGCTGGTGGTTATGCTGAACGATTATTAGATGTCACTTCGATATCATCAGTCACAGTAACTGTCGGCGCAGGTGGCGCCAATACAGGATATCACTCTGTCGCTGGCCAAGGCGGATCTAGTTCTTTTGGTTCTTATGTATCTGCATCAGGTGGATATGGCGCCAACACTCACGCTAGTCATACAGGCGGTTATAGTGGTAGTGGTTCTGGTGGCGATTTAAATATACGAGGTGGAAGTGGAACTGGTCATGGAAATACTGGCGGTAGAGAAGCTGTTGGTACTGGTGGAAAAAGTTATTTCGGTTCTGGATATAAAGCATCTCACAGCACAAATACTTCTAATTGGGGTAGAACTGCTCCAGGCGCTGGCGGCGCTGGCGGCGCGATGCAGAGTTGGGCTGGTTCTTATGGCGGAAACGGAATCGTAATTGTATACAATTACTCTTAAGGTTAGATATGACAACCCAGTTAACAGATACAGGTTTTAATTTTAGCGATGGCACAACGCAAACTACTAAGTATGGCCCATCAGATGATAACGGATATCTCTTAAACGTACAAACATTTACAGGTTCTGGAACTTGGTCTAAACCTGCAGGGTGTGAAAAAGTGCTGGTTAAGGTCCAAGGTGGCGGTGGAGGCGCAGCTGGTTATTGTGAATCAGGCGGTGCTGGTGGATATGCAGAAAAAATCATAGACGTATCTAACGTTTCTTCTGTTTATGTGACAGTTGGAGGTGGTGGTAATAGCGTTGGTTATTATACATCAGCGTCAGACGGCGGCACAAGTTCATTTGGTTCATACGTTGCAGCTTCTGGTGGTTATGGAGCAAATAGAAACTACAGCCACACTGGCGGTCATGGCGGTGTGGGATATAAAGGTGACCTTAACTTGCACGGTGGTGATGGAACTGGCCACACTAATGGCGGTAACCACTTTCCAGCGGGCACTGGCGGAGCTTCATATTTCGGTGGGTCAGCTACTGTTTCTAGAGCTACAACATCAACAAAACTTTCTAATGGAGCACCTGGTAGCGGTGGACCAGGAGCGAGAACTAATGACGGCGGTGGCGGTGGATCAGCATATGGAGAATCAGGTATTGTAGTTGTGTACGCATATTCTGGTTCTGCAGGAAAACTTGGTTCAACGTCAGCATTAGCCGCATCGTCAGCAGCGGAAATTAAAGCAGCGCACCCAGAAGCATCCGATGGTATCTATTGGATTAACTTACCAACAGTTGGCGCAACTCAAGTATATTGTCTAATGGATAATAAGTGGGATGGCGGCGGTTGGATGATGATGTTGAAAGCCACAAGAGGGACAACGTTTGCATATGGTTCTGGGCACTGGACTGGCGTAAATACTCTTAATACTGGTAATATGCTAAACCGCGATGATGGTGACGGAAAGTCCCATGTAATGAATTATTTTGCAGCAAAGGATATGTTAGCAGTTTGGCCAGATATTGGCGAGGGTGGTTGTATAAGAAACCAAAACAACTGGACATGGTTACAAAATAACTTTTACGATGGTAATCGCGTCACCCCTATATGGTTGTGGGCTAACGTTAATAGACGTTTCTTTGGAGATGCATTAAGTTATTGTGGTTGGGGTTCTGGTATTTGGGCCACACAAAACGATATTCGTTTCTACGGGTATAATTGGACTGATAACATGAATGCTCGATGGGGTTTTGGTTGGAACGAAAATGGTGGTGGTTTATATCCATATGGTTATACTGGTTCAGATGATGTGAGTGGTGGTATCGGTATGAGTTATAACAGCTATTCTGCTGGCGATGCTATTTCTTGCTGTAACAACCGTGGCGGATATAATAGATCAATGAGAGTAGAATTATATGTCAGATAATCAATTTACACCTGTACCTTTACCTGGAGATGTGATTGCACCTCCAGTTATTGAAGAAGTTGTTGAGCAAATTGTTTTAGAAGGTATTCAACCTGAAGATTCTAGACCAAGAGGCGACGATTATATTCCAGAGAAAGTTATGTATAAAAAAAGAATTATGGAATTAGTCGTTTGCAACTATCCTCCAATTTCTGATATAGTCCCGCTCTTTTTAAGAGACCTAGATAATTATTCCAGAGCAGAAATATCGTTAGAAGAAATTAAAATAAACTGCCCAGAGTATGTTATAGAAGACAATAACGCGCAATATGCTGACTACATTGGTCCATACAATCATATTAGACAAAGATTATTAGACATCTACGAAAAAGAATTTGGAGATAAATAATGGCAGTAACGATGGATTCCGCAGGTCTAACTTACAATGATGGTACAACACAAACCACAAGATATGGTACAGACACTGATACAGGTTCTTTAATCTCCGTTAAAGAATACACAATCGGTGGATCTTGGACCTGGTATAAACCACCAAACTGCACTAAAGTTTTAGTTCGTGTCGTGGGCGGTGGCGGCGGCGCAGCTGGTTATTGTGAATCAGGCGGTGCTGGAGGTTTTGCCGAAAAAGTTATTGATGTCACTGGTATTTCTTCAGCGACCGTTACAGTCGGAGGTGGCGGTGGTAATACAGGTTACTATGCAGCTGGTGGTGATGGTGGAACATCTTCTTTCGGAAGTTACTGTTCTGCGTCTGGTGGGTATGGGTGTAACAGAAACTACAGCCACACAGGCGGTCATGGAGGTGTTGGATCTAACGGTGATATCAACCTATATGGCGGCGACGGAACTGGACATGGAAATTCTTTAAGTTCTGGAGCTATTGGTCGCGGAGGCGATAGTTATTTTGGCGGGGCACCAGGGTGTAATAGAAACAACGGCGGTGGTTTAATTGGACCAGCAGCACCAGGAACTGGTGGAACTGGTGGAAGAACAGATGGTAACCATGCAGGCAGCACAGGACGCGCTGGTGCAGTATTTATTTGGGAGTATAGATAAAATGAAACGTGCTTTAATTTCAAAGGTTGAAAATTACAGAATTTGCGAAATCAAAGAACCTGGTCAAGAATTTGAAATAACAGATGATTTCTTCTGGGTAGATGTACCCGATGATACAGAACATGTTGACACATATAACGAAGACGGATCTATCACTAAATTTGATCCAGTCACTCAACCAGGTTTTGCTGAGAATGCATATAAGGTCGCTAGAGCTATTGCATATAAGCCAGTTGGAGAACAAATGGATATGATGTTTAAAGAACTAGCAACAACTGGTACTATTTCGCCAGATGGACCATGGGCGACTCATATTGCAAATGTTAAGGCTGAAATCCCTAAGGACGACCCTCGCGCTGTATATGAATATGTTCAAGCAGATTATCAGAAAAAACTCGCAGAAGAACAAGCTAGAAATAGTCAATAAATATAATACACTAATCAACTGAGAGATATTATGGTAAGTTATGATAAACGTTTTTCGATTGCGCATTTCGATAAGTTTCACGGAGAATATGCATCAGCGTTCTATAAAATGATGAAGAACGCTGATGCTTCATACATTAAAAGTATCCACGACGTTTACTTTGGAAAATTCTTCTATTACGAATACCATGGCCAACAAAAGCGTTGCGGAAACCCGATGGGTGTTGAAGCGAGTGATGAACAAATCGACTACTTGTTCAAACTACAAGAAGAACTCGGAATTGAAATTTCTTTAACATTCAACACTATTGAAGTTCCACACGAAGTTATTTACGACTACGATGTTCGAAGTAAATTTGTCGAGTGGATCGGATCATACTATGATAGAGGTTTAAGAAGCTGTACTATGTCTTCTACTCATATTATGCGAACTGGAGAACTACAAAAACGTTGTCCAGATATGAGATGGAAATCCACAGTAAACCAAATTTGCGCAGATGCTCAACAATTGATTGATTTCGCATATCTTGGATATAATACTATTCTTTTAGATAGAAGTCTTAATAGAAACATAAAAGAGCTTCGTAGAGTTAGAGAAGCTCAAAACTACCTAAACAGTAAAAACCCAGATAAAAAGTTATTAACATCACTACTTGTAGCAGAGTCGTGTGTTTATAGCTGCCCATTCAAGAAAGAGCACGATTCTGTTGGTGAAGTTATTGGACCAGAATACTTCAAAGGTATCGCTAATTTAACATGCAACGGATGGAGAGGTTCTAAGAACTTTGCACAGCTACCTAGATCTGGTATTGATCTAGTTGCGTCTTCTGTTGATGTGTTCAACAAATACGCCGAGCTTACAGATATTTTTAAAATTTCTGGTCGTTTGACTTCTCCAACTTTTCCTCCAGATATAATTGATAATATGAAGGCTGTGTGGTTTTATGATAACGATGAAAAGTTTAAACAAGTTATATCGCAAGTTGGTCACACAGTTTACGCGGATAACTTTGACGATATCATAGCGAATAATCTTTTACCAATTCACGCTTGGATTCCAGGGTGGATCGACCAAAGACACACTACAGTGGATTACAAAGAATCATACAAAGAATACAAGGGTATTTGGGTTTCTGAAAAGGGTAAGAGATTAGAAAAGATTTTAACAACTTGTAGAAATCAATGTTGGGACTGTCACGAATGCGAGAGAACCTTCGGGACTGAGGATATTGATTCAGCTTTGCAATTAAGAAAGGTTATGTAATGACTTTAAAAGTTAAAACAGCGCTGATCGTCGGCGGAGGTTCTTCTGGATGGATGACTGCGGCAGCATTAACACGACAGTGTCCAGATATTGAAGTGGCGTTAGTTGAGTCGCCAAACGTTCCAACTATTGGAGTTGGTGAAAGCACTATCGGTCATATTAACGAATATTTGCATTTACTAGCGTTGAACGACGAAGATTGGATGAAAGAATGCAACGCAACTTATAAGACTTCAATCAAGTTCATAAACTTTAGAGAAAACCCAGAAGAAAACGAGAAACACACGTTTCATTATCCATTTGGTATTTTTGACTATACCGACAAACCAAGAGGTTTAATGGATTGGTTTATCTATAAGGCAAGAAATCCAAAAACTAACCCTGATAACTTTGCAGAGTTTTATCACGATTCAGTATTGATGACTAATAGAAATAAAATGACAAAGAACGAAGACAATGCTCTTCGAGGGTTTGATTTTAGAACTGATACAGCATATCACATGGATGCTACTCTCTTTGGTAACTATTTAAGAGATAAGATTTGTTTACCTGCAGGTATGACGCATTTAAAGGCAAACGTCACAGGGTATAAGAAAAACGAAGACGGCTCTATTAAATGTGTTGAAACTGATATACTCGGCGACATTCATGCAGATTTGTTTATTGATTGCACAGGGTTCAAATCTTTACTTCTAGAGCAGGCTATGGAAGTCCCGTTTGAGAGTTTTAGTAATCACCTTCATAATGATAGAGCAATTGCGACAGTCATTCCCTATATCGACAAAGATAAAGAGATGGAATGTGTAACAAGCTGTACAGCGATTGATGCTGGTTGGGTTTGGAATATTCCTTTATGGAATCGTATTGGAACTGGTTATGTGTATTCTTCTAAATTCGCAACTGAACAAGAAGCAGAAGAACAGTTTAGAAAACACTTGAAGTCTAATATGGTAATCCCAGATGAAACCAGAGCTGACTCTGCGCAGTTTAAGCATATCAAAATTAAACATGGAGTCCACAAACGTGCATGGGAAAAGAACGTCATTGGTATTGGCTTATCCAATGGATTTATCGAACCGCTAGAATCCACAGGTTTAATGTTGACCCATGAGGGGATTATGAAAATGATCCACACTCTGAAGATGCGTTACGGTAATGTTACCAAGTATGATATTGATATGTTCAATTTTGGGTTTTATGAACAGATCATGGGTTTTAGAAATTTTATCGCCCAACATTACGCTTTGAGTATGAGAGACGATACCCCATATTGGAAACACGTTAGCGAAACGACATACCAACAAAAGATGGTAGACTTCGACCCAACATACTGTGATAATTTTGAAGATTACGCTAGACGCATTCACAGGTTTAACGTGTTTGGTGCAGATATGAGCGGAATTGTTTATATCGCAGCGGGTATGGGTCATAATCCTCTTTATTCTAGAAAAGTCGATTGGAATGATAAACGTTATTCTGAGCTCTCTAATTACGAAGATCAAGTCTATAGAACATGGGAAGCCCACCGCGACGAAGTCTTAGAACGTATTGAAAAGATGCCAACTCACTACGAGTTCTTAAAGAATACCATTTATAAATAATTGAATACCCTCATTTTAGGACAATTCAAATGGCAGTAGCGTCAAGAGAACAATTAAAACAATACGCACTTCGTGCACTTGGCGCGCCAGTGCTAGAGATCAACGTCGACGATGGTCAATTAGAAGACCGACTAGACGAAGCTCTAGAATATTGGAACCTGTATCACTACGAAGGCGTGGAACAGATGTATCTGAAGCATAAAATTAATGCTTCTATGTTAAACGTTACTGGTTCTTCAGAAATCCCAGGTATTGGTACTCGTTTAAAAACATCAGGTGGGGCGACTGCCGAAGTTATTCGACAATGGGATAAAGAATCAACATTAACTAATTGGACTGTTAAAAACGTTAATGGTACTTGGAATGTTGGTGACCAAATTTTAGACGCAGGTACAAACCTAGGAGTCGGCACTGTCGGGGCTGGCGCGATGACGCTTGGTGAGATTGATCTAAGATATCTTACTGTTCCTGATTATGTTTATGGTGTAACTAAAGTTTTGAATATCGGGCAGGCTTCTTCATCGAAGAACATCTTTGATTTACAATACCAACTTCGTTTAAACGACCTGTACGATTTAACATCTACAAGTATTGTTTATTACAAGACTGTTATGTCTCACCTTTCCATGCTGGATTTAGAATTAAACGGTCACCCTCTGTATCGTTTTAATCGTATGCAGAATCGTTTATACTTGGATGTAAATTGGACAACAGACGTTATCGTTGGAGACTATGTATTACTACAAGGGTATAGAGCTATCAACCCTGTAGAATTTACAAAATCTTACGGCGAACCATGGTTAAAACATTATGTTACAGCGTTGTTTAAAAAACAATGGGCAGTTAACATTAAAAAGTTCTCTGGTATTCAACTACCAGGCGGTGTAACTTTAGACGGTGATAAACTATACGTTGAAGCTATTAAAGAGATTGATGATTTAGAAGATGAATTAAGAACTAAATCTGCGCCTCTAGATTTCTTCTTGGGGTGATCAATGGCTACAAATTCATATTTTACTCAGGGTACTACTTCTGAGCAAGACTTAATAGAAGAACTTATCATTGAATCTCTAAAGATATACGGTAAAGACTTTTTATATATTCCACGCTCACAAGTTTCCGCAGATCATATTTTCGGTGAAGATCGTTTAAGTAAATTCGAGCATGCATATCCTATTGAAATGTACTTTGATAACATCAATAGTTTTGCAGGGCAAGGTGCCGTTATTCAAAAGTTTGGTCTTTTGATGGATCAGTCTGCCACTCTAACTGTCGCGCGTAAACGATGGACTGATCTAATTGGCATACATGGCACGACTTATTTACCTAACCGACCAAACGAAGGTGACTTAATTTATTATCCGCTGACAAAAGGGTTGTTTGAAATTAAGTTCGTAAAACACCAAGAGCCGTTCTACCAACTTGGTAAACTTTACACATATAAACTTGATATTGAACTATTCCAATATAGCAGCGAGAAGATTAACACAGGCGTACCAGAAGTTGATATGTTTGAAACACTCAAATCGTTCGACCCCACAATCAACCCAGTAATCGACGACGCTACAGGCTTTGCAGATAATACAGTTTTCAAAGAAAAGGCTGTTTCTGAGAATGCAGTATTCGACGAAGCTAACCCGTTTGGAGAAGTGTAATGCTTAATAATAGCGTATTTTATCACGGGGTTGTTAGAAAGTGCATTATTGGATTCGGGCGTCTTTTCAGTAATATTAAGATACAAAGAAAAGAAGACGACCCTGTAAATGGACCAATCATCCAGACGTTGAACGTTCCAGTATCATATGCACCAAAAGAAAAATGGATGGTTCGTATTGATGAAGACCCAACATTAGAAAATCATACTCTTACAACTCTACCAAGACTTTCTTTTGAAATTATTGCATACACATACGACTCTCTTCGCAAGATTAACCGTATGCAGCAATTGAAAAATCCATGTATTGGAGAAGGCGACTCTGCAGCATTTATGAGAACGCCTGTACCATACAACATTGATATGTCTTTGTATATCATCACAAAGACGCAAGAAGACGCTCTACAGATCATTGAGCAGATTCTTCCATGGTTCACGCCAGAATATACTATGTCTATTAACGCTGTAGATGAGATGGGTGTTAAATTAGATGTCCCAGTCGTTCTAAACTCTGTTATTGTTTCAGACGAATACGAAGGTGACTTTCAAACTAGACGTTTCGTTATTCACACAATCAACTTTCAGATGAAAGTTTCTTTGTTTGGGCCAGTGTCTCAACAGGGTGTTATCGGTTCTGTTACTGCAAATGTAAGTCAACAATCAGATGGCTCGCTATCTACACACTTTGAAGCAACTGGCGATATTACAACTAAAACTATAATAAACGAACAGTGGATTGACGAATTATAAAATATGGCTGAAGTATATAATAGTAATGCGAATTTAAAAGCTGCGGGTATTAGTTTCCAATTTACTCCTGAACAAGTTCAGGAGTATCTTAAGTGTGCACAGGATCCCATTTACTTCATTGAGAACTATTGTTACATCGTTACACTTGACTATGGTTTAAAACTGTTCAAGCTGTATGACTGTCAAAAGAAGAAGATTGACATCATCCACAATAACCGTAGGGTTATTCTTATGGAAGGTCGTCAGCAAGGTAAAACGACTTCTTCTGCAGCATATATTCTATGGTACACTCTATTTCACGATAACAAAACAGTTGCTATTCTAGCCAACAAGGCTGCTGCAGCCCGTGAAGTTCTTGACCGTTATCAAACGATGTACGAGAATCTACCTAAGTGGATGCAACAGGGTGTTACTGGCTGGAACAAGGGCGATATCGAATTAGAAAACGGTTCAAAAGTATTTACGGCTGCAACGGGTAAGTCTGGTATTCGTGGTAAATCTGTTAACATGTTGTATGTTGACGAAGCTGCAATTATTCCAAACAACGTTGCTGAAGAATTCTTCACTGCGGTTTACCCAACTATTTCTGCGGGTCAAACAACTAAAATTCTTCTATCTTCTACACCACTGGGGTATAACCACTTCTGGCGTTTCTGGAATGACGCAGAAAACGACCGTAACGGTTTCGTTCCATTGTTTATTCCTTATTGGGAAATCCCAGGTCGTGATGAGAAATGGGCGGAAGAACAGAAGCGTATGCTTGGTGAACTCAAGTTTAACCAAGAGGTTCTATGTAACTTCCTAGGTTCCAGCTTAACACTAATCCGCGCTGACGTTATCGCCAAGATGTCGGTTGATCAACCTATTATTTCTAAAGATGGATTAGACGTATTTGAGCGTCCACAAAAGAATCATACTTATTGTGGAGTAATCGACGTTGCTGCAGGCGTTGAAGGTGACTCTTCAACAATTCAGATGATTGATATCACGGAAACGCCATATCGTATCGTGGCAAAATATCGTAGAAATGATATTACACCTTTGTTGTTCCCCTCAGTTATTTTCAAAGTTGCAACAGAATATAACAATGCTTTTATTCTAATCGAGACTAACGTGTCTGACCAAGTGGCGCAGATTATGCACCAAGAGCTTGAATATGAGAATATCCTGATGGTTTCTAGGGCTAATGGAGTCCAAACAGTGGGAGGCGGTTTCGGTGGGCAAAAATCTCAATTAGGTGTTACAACGGATAAGCGTGTTAAGCGTATCGGCTGCCACAACTTTAAAGCAATCGTTGAAGAAGACAAGCTACTAATCACCGACCCTGATACTATTTCTGAAATCTCTACATTTATTGAAAAACGTGGCTCTTATGAAGCCGACGAAGGATATCATGACGACTTAGTTATGCCATTGGTTCTTTTTGGGTGGTTGACAACCCAGCCATATTTTAAAGAACTAAATAACATTAACATGCGAAAAATTATGTACGAAAAGCAGATGAAAGCGATCGAAGAGGATTTAACACCCTTCGGATTCTACGATGATGGAAACCCTGAAGCTGATCCTTTGAATTTCTAAGTGAAAACTTGTAAAAACTAAATAAATTCGTAGACAGTTTTTGTCTAGGCAATCATTATAAACAAGGAGAACAACAATGCCGTTTCAATTATCTCCAGGCGTTGCAGTCGTAGAAAAAGACTTTACTTCTATCGTTCCAGCCGTTGCGACCTCTATTGGTGCGTTCGCGGGTCAGTTCGACTGGGGTCCAGTTTTAGAACCAATTACAATCACTTCAGAGGATGAGCTTGTTCGTCGTTTCGGCGCTCCGAACAATAACAACTTCCAGTCTTGGTTCACTGCTGCCAACTTCCTATCTTATTCTAACAATATTTTAACAGTTCGTCAGAAAACTACTAACATGAAGAACGCTGTTGTGCAGCCTTCTGGTGGTATTATTTCTGTTGACGTGGACAACTCTGGTGCAGGTTTTGTTTCTACCGCTACTCCTCCAACTGTAACTGTTTATACAAAGAACATTATTGGTTCTATCGCAGTAACAAATGGCGGTAATGGTTATACATCTGCCCCAACTGTTGTAATTACCGATGAGACTGGCGACTTCGCTGTAGCCCAAGCTACAGTCGCTAATGGCGCAGTTACTTCTATTTCTATGCTACGTGGCGGTGCAAATTACACTAACCCAGTTATCAGCTTTATCGGCGGTTCTGGTTCAGGTGCAACTGCAGTTGCAAACGTGATCGCAAGCGTGCAAGAAGAAGATTCTGTTCCAGCAGTTCTGGAAGCTGTTCTAAAAGGTGGTTCTTTAACTGCTATTACTGTTGCAACACCTGGCGCTGGCTATACAACAGCTCCTATCGTGTCTATTGTAACTGCTAATGGAGATTCTGGTAAAGACGCAACTGCGATCGCCAACCTTACAGGAGCTGGTGTTACTGGTTTCACAATCCAAAGCGGTGGTACTGGTTATTCAGCTAACCCAACTATTTCTTTCTCTGGCGGCACTACTGCTGGTACTTTCACGACTCCACAAGCTCACGCTACTGTTGTTGGTGGTGTTATTACAGCTATCATTATTGATGACGCAGGTTCTGGATATATTTCCGCTCCAAACGTTAACATTATTGACGGTACTGGTCTAGGCGCTTCAGTTCAAGCCGTGATTGGTAAATCTTCAGTTGAGTCTATTACTATCACAAATCCAGGCGAATCATACCATATCGCTCCTACAGTTACTCTAAGCGGCGGTGGCGTTGGTGAAGGTTTTGAGGCTGCTACTGTTGGTACTATTGATATTGGCCCATCTAATTTGTATGCAGTTACTGTTGTTAATGCAGGTACTGGTTTTAACGGTGAACCAACTATCGTTGTTCAAAATCCACCAAACGTTGGCGCTGGTGGTCAAATTGCATACGTTTCTGCTAACCTGTTAAAACAAGGTGTTGCAATTTACAACCCACAATACTACTCTGCCCAATATATTAATGGTGGTGGTGTTGTTGGCGAATGGGCTGCTAAATTCCCAGGTAAACTAGGTAACACTCTAAAAGTTTCTATGGCTGATGCGGCAACATATGCCACTTGGATTTATAGAGATGAATTCGATGCTCCTCCAGGTACTTCTGAAGGTGCGTCAGTTATTGGCGGTTCTAACGATGAAATGCATATTATTGTTATCGACGAAAAAGGTTACATCTCTGGCGTTGAGAACTCTGTTCTAGAAAAATATGCTTTCGTTTCTAAGGCTTCTGATAACAAGAAACCAGACGGTACTAACAACTACTACAAAGACGTTATCAACGGTCGTTCTGAGTGGTTATGGTGGATGGATCACACTGACCAAGTTGTTGGCGGCGCAGAAAATACTAACTGGGGTACTGTAATGGCTGGAACTACGTTCAAGTCTATGACATCTGCTCTAACTCAGTCTTTATCTGGCGGTTACGATGATGCATCTTCTACAGACGCTCAACGTATGGAGGCATATGAGTTGTTCGCTAATGGTACTCTGTATGATATCAACCTGATCATGGCAGGTAAGGCAAACACTAACATCGCTAACTATATCATCGACAATGTTGTATTAGAACGTCTAGATTGCGTTGCGTTTATTTCTCCAGAAGATCCAGACACTGGCGAAGTTCTAATTGGTGATAGTTCTACTATTGTTAATAAAATCATCGAATACCGTAACGATCTATCAAGCAACTCTTACTCTGTACTAGACTCTGGTTACAAGTATCAGTATGACCGTTATAACGACGTGTATCGTTGGGTTCCATTAAACGGTGACGTTGCTGGTCTATGTGCTCGTACCGACTACACTAACGACCCATGGTGGTCTCCAGGTGGTCTAAACCGTGGTCAGATCAAGAACGTTGTTCGCTTGTCTTGCAACCCTAACCAAACAATGCGTGATAACTTGTACCGTAACTCTATTAACCCAGTTGTTACTTTCCCAGGTCAAGGTACTGTATTGTTCGGTGATAAGACTCTTCTTGCTAAACCATCTGCGTTTGACCGTATCAACGTTCGTCGCTTGTTTATCGTTCTTGAGAAGTCTATTGCAACTGCTGCTAAGTATCAACTGTTCGAGTTCAACGATGCGTTCACTCGTGGTCAATTCAAGAACCTGATCGAACCGTTCCTACGTGATGTCCAAGGTCGTCGTGGTATTACTGACTTCCTAGTTAAGTGTGATGAGTCTAACAACACTGGTGAAGTTATCGACCGTAACGAATTCGTTGCCGATATCTTCGTTAAACCAACTCGTTCTATCAACTTTATTACTCTTAACTTCGTTGCCGCTCGTTCTAGCATCGCCTTCAGCGAGATCGGTGGCTAATATGAATTGGGGAGGAAACTCCCCAATTTAAACGAATAAATAAAGGTAATAACAAGGAGATTTAAATGGCAAATATTGCTGACTTTAAAGCCCAGATGATCGGTGGTGGTGCACGCCCTAACCAATTCCGCGTTGAATTGACTTTCCCATCATTCGTTACTCTAGGTGTTATTGCTGGTCAAAGAGCGCAGTTCCTATGCCGCGCTGCTTCCCTACCAGCTTCAACTATTGAAACAATTTCTATTCCGTATCGTGGTCGTCCAGTGAACTTCGCTGGTGAACGTTCATTCCAACCTTGGACTGTTTCGATTTACAACGATACTACTTTCAACATCCGTAATGCTCTTGAGCAATGGCAATCTGGTATTCAACAATACAACACAACTAATGGTCGTACTAACCCTACTGACTATCAGGTTGACTTGTCTGTTCACCAGCTAGACCGTAACGGTGCAACTATCAAGTCTTATAAGTTCACTGATTCGTTCCCAACTAACATTGGCGCGATTACTCTAGACTACGAACAACAAAACGCGATTGAACAGTTCGACGTTGAATTCGTTTACAACTTCTTCACTTCAAACGAAGGCGCTGGTGCTAACTTCGGTATTAACACTACTATCAATACTCCAATTGGTAGCTTCCCAGTTTAATCTTAGAAGGAAAACTTTATAATGCAGCTGTTCGGCTTTGAAATTAAGCGTGCAAAAGATGAGCAGGTTCTACCGATTCCTTCGGTAGTTCCTCCATCGAATCAAGACGGCAGTACTGTAGTAAACACTGGTGTTAATGCTGGTGGTTACTATGGTATGGTTGTCGACTTAGACGCATCCCTGAAAAACGAGAACGACCTTATTCGTCGTTATCGCGAGATTTCTCAATACACTGATTGTGATGCAGCTATTGAAGATATTATTAACGAAGCACTTATCTCAGATGAGACTAAGCGCCCAATTGAAATCATTTTAGATGATTTAAAAGTTTCTGATAGTATCAAAAATAAAATCTCTGATGAATTTGTTGAAATTCTTAGACTTTTAAAGTTTAACGATAGAGGTCATGAGATTTTCCGTCAATGGTATGTTGATGGTCGTTTATACTATCAAGTCTTACTAGACGAGAATAATGTTAAGTCTGGTATTCAAGAATTACGTTTTATTGATCCTCGCAAAATTCGCAAGATCAAAAACATTAAAAAAGAAAAGACACCACAAGGTGTTGAAGTTGTTAAAACCATGGAGCAGTTCTATCTTTACAACGATAAAGGTATGAGCGAGCAATCTACTCAAGGTGTAAAACTTCCATTAGATTCTGTTGTTCATTGTCCATCTGGGGTTATGGATATGAATTCTGGTATGACGCTTTCCCATTTACATAAAGCGATCAAACCTACTAATCAATTAAAGATGATTGAAGACTCTTTAGTCATCTATCGTATCTCTCGCGCACCAGAGCGTAGAATTTTCTATGTTGACGTTGGTAACTTACCGAAGCTAAAAGCTGAACAATACGTCAATGATATCATGAACAAGTTCCGTAACAAGATTGTTTATGATGCAACTACTGGCGAAACCCGCGACGACCGTAAACACCTTTCAATGATGGAAGACTTCTGGATGCCACGCCGTGAAGGTGGTAAAGGTACAGAAATTTCTACTCTACCAGGTGGTCAAAACCTCGGCGCGATTGAAGATATCGAATATTTCCAGAACAAACTCTATCATTCGTTAAACGTACCTGTTAGCCGTATGCAACAGTCTGAGGGATTCAGCATCGGTCGTTCCAACGAAATTACTCGCGATGAAGTTAAATTTAACAAGTTTATCGTTAGACTTCGTAAGAAGTTCGCTGTGTTATTCTTGGAAGCTCTAAGAGTACAGCTAGTTGCTAAAAACATCATTAATGTTAGAGAATGGGATGATATTCGTCAAGGAATTCGTTTCGACTTCTTAGAAGATAACCATTACTCTGAATTAAAAGACGCTGAGCTATTGACTCAACGTGTAACTCTTTTAACTCAAATTGAACCTTTCATCGGTCGCTTTTTCTCTGACGAGTGGATCAAGCGTAACTTATTACGCATGACAGACGATGATATTTCAGCAATGGATAAACAGATTAAAGCAAGCCTTAAATCTAATGTCGCTTTTGCTCAGAATAAAGGTGAACAACAATTGGCTCAACAACAGCCTACTATGGAGTTTCAGAATCAACAGCAGATGCAACTACAACAGCAAGCTGCTCAACAACCTGATCAACAACAACGTGTAGAACAAGAAGCTGCTACACAGGTAAAAGACGATCAGGAAGAAATGAAATCTAGTTCATCTAAAAAGAGAGAAGGTAAAACTACTTCTACGGGTGAACAAAAAAGTGGTAATTGGCCAAACTAATTAAAGGAATATTATGACTACAACATTAGAACTAATCAACGCTATTTCAAATGGCGATGCCGTTGAGATTGAAAACGCTTTCAATGCAGCTATGGCAGAAAAAATATCAGCTCATCTTGACGATAAACGTCTAGAAGTAGCTCAATCTATGTTCAACCAAACTGTTGAAGCTGAACCTTCTCAACAAACAGAAACAGAGTAATGTACTTTAAGCAATTCATTTCTAGTGTTAGACAAAAACAACAAGAACAGCAAAACGCTTCTCTTGTAGAGGAAGTCACCAAAGAAATATACGAAGAAATACCAAATACTAAAGTTGCTGAAATTATCAAAGAATATCACGATGTAAAAGTTACTGATACGTTAGTTGAAACATACTTAGAATTGGCTTCCTCTAACATTTTCTCAGTCGACCCAGTTATATGTGAATTGCGCAAGTACAATAAATTAGATCGCGTGGTTGAAGGTAAACTAAATTACACTCTTAGCGATGGTTCTGTAATCGCAATAAACGAGGCGACGCAAGATTACCTAAATAAATTATTGCATAACCAAACAGAAATAGTTGAGTATATGAGAGAGTCGACAAAGAACTTCCTCCACGTGCTTACTAAAATAGAGGAAAAGTAATATGACAATGGCGTTTACCACTGTTAAAAATACGAACCAAGAGACTGTGATTCACTTCACTTCTTCAGCAGCTGAGTCTGGCACGATCACTCTTGCTGATTTAACTGCTGTCACACAAGCTCGTAACCTAGACGCACCAAACGTTACTATCGTTAAATGGAGTGTGAGCGGTGAACTTGGTTCAAAGGTTACTATCAACCGTAACAGTAAAATTGTTATTGCATGCGCTCCAGAAAACGCTCCATATATGGAAGCTAATTCTTGGGGTATTCCAATTAACAATGATCCAACGTTCGACATCGTAGTAACTAATGGTGTCGCTAAAGACGTTTCAGGGTTCCTAGTTCTGCGCAAAGTTGCAGGATGGGATACTAAATTTGAACCAGCTACTTATGGCGCGTATGATGATCCAACTCGCGTTGGCGCTTCTACTACTTTAAGCGGTTCTCCAGATAAGGTATAAAAATGAAGCTAATTAAAGAAGTCTTCGAGAATACCACTAAGCTGATTGTTGAAGAAACAAAAGGCAAGAAGTCTTACTTCATTGAAGGTGTTTTCTTACAATCAGAATTAAAAAATCGTAACGGTCGTATGTATCCAGAGCACGTAATGGATAATGAAGTTTCCCGTTATGTAAAAGAACAAGTACAAAACAACCGCGCATACGGCGAACTAGGTCATCCAGATACTCCAAGTATCAACCTTGATCGTGTCTCTCATATGATTGTTGGACTTCGCAAAGAAGGTACTAACTACATTGGCCGCGCAAAAATTATGGAAACACCAATGGGTAATATCGCTCGCGGTCTGTTAGACGGTGGCGCAAACCTTGGCGTATCCAGCCGAGCACTAGGTTCACTAAAGATGAACAATGAAGGTGTTCAAATTGTTCAGGACGATTTTATGCTGTCAACTGCTGCTGACATCGTTGCTGATCCATCCGCTCCAGATGCTTACGTCCGTGGTATTATGGAAAGCAAAGAGTGGACATTCGTGGATGGAAGATTTGTGGAAAGAGATATTGAGGAAACCCAGAAGTTTATTAGAAAGGCATCTAGCAAGCAATTGCAAGAAGCTAAAATTTTAGCCTTCCAAAATTTCCTGAGTAAAATCAAATAATTTATAAATAAGTAATAGAACTATCCAAGTTAGGAGATTACGATGTCAATCGAACAAAAAATCGCTGAACTTCTTGCTGAGTCACGCAAGGCTCAGGAAATTCAAGAAGAAAAAGTAAAACCAGATGGCGCTGAAAAAGGTGCCAAAGATGTTACTGCAAATGCTGGCGCAGGTGACCAGACTAACCCATCTAAGGGTGACGCTGTTAAGCCAGGTTCTCACGAACAGAACCCAGACAATGCTCGTAACAACGTACAAGATGAAAAGCAAGCTGAACAAGTTAAGGGTGGTTCTATGAACCCTCATAACGGTGACCAGTCTTCTATCCGTAAGGGTGACGCAGTTAAGGCTGGCGTTAAAGAAGATATGGACGCTTTGTTCACTGGCGAAGAACTAACTGAAGAATTCAAAGAAAAAGCAACTACTATTTTCGAAGCAGCCGTTATGGTTCGCGTTAACGAAGAAGTTGCACGTCTTGAAGAAGAATTTGCAGCAAAGCTAGAAGAAGCTACTGCACAACAAATTGAGGGTCTTGTTGAACAAGTTGATGGATACCTTGGCTATATTGCCGAGCAGTGGATTGCACAGAATGAATTAGCCCTTGAAAATGGCATTAAGTCCGAAATCGTAGAGAGCTTCATCAATGGTATGAAGGGTCTATTTGAAGAGCACTATATTGACGTTCCAGCTGAGAAGTATGATATTCTAGGCGAAATGGAACAGACTATTGGTTCTCTAGAATCTAAACTAGATGAGCAGCTTGCAGCTAATGTTGCTTTAACTAAGCAAATCGCTGAATCTACTCGCACCCAAATCGTTGCTGAGGCAGCTGAAGGTCTATCTGACGTTGAAACTGAAAAGTTCCAAGCTCTTGCTGAAGAACTAACTTTTGAAAGCGCAGAATCTTTCTCTACTAAAGTAAAGACTATCCGCGAAAGCTATTTCACTAAACAAACTACTGAAGTTAAATCTGTTGTTACAGATTCTCCAGTTGAAACTCTAACTGAAGAGAAGAAGATTGATCCAGCAATGGCTCGCTATCTATCAGCTCTTACTAAGTAATTTACTTTTTAAATAAGGAAAACGACATGACTACTCGTCAAGCTCTAATGGAAAAATGGGCACCAGTTCTAAACCACGAAGGTGCTCCATCTATCAAAGATAACTACCGTAAGGAAGTTACTGCTGTTCTTTTGGAAAACCAAGAACGCGAAATGCGCAAGCAGCAAGAAGCTCTTTTCGAAACTGCTCCTACTAACTCTGTCGGCGCTTACCCAGACGCAGGCGGTATGGCTAAGTTTGATCCAGTATTGATCAGCTTGGTTCGCCGTGCAATGCCACAACTTATCGCTTATGATATCGCTGGCGTTCAACCAATGACTCAACCAACTGGCTTGATCTTCGCTATGAAGTCTCGCTATGGTTCTATGAGCGGCGCTGAAGCTCTATTCAACGAAGCTGACTCTGACTACTCTGGTACTGGCACTCACTCTGCTACTCTAGATGGTTCTACTCTAGGTACTCAAACTAATGGTACTGGTTTGGCTACTGATGCAGCTGAACGTCTTGGCCAAGGTGGTTCTGGCGACGGTTCTTTCGGTCAAATGGCATTCTCTATCGAGAAAGCATCTGTTACTGCTAAGACTCGTGCTTTGAAGGCTGAATACTCTATCGAATTGGCTCAAGACATGAAATCTGTTCACGGTCTTGACGCTGAAGGCGAATTGAGCAACATCCTTTCTGCAGAAATCTTGACAGAAATCAACCGCGAAGTTGTTCGTACTGTATATCGCACTGCTAAGCCAGGCGCTGCAGTTGGTACTGCTACTGCTGGTACTTTTGACCTAGACGTTGACTCTAACGGTCGTTGGTCTGTTGAAAAGTTCAAGGGTCTATTGTTCCAAATCGAACGCGAAGCGAACGCGATTGGTCAATTGACACGTCGTGGTCGTGGTAACTTCCTGATCACTAGTGCTGACGTTGCGTCTGCTCTAGCGATGGCAGGGGTTCTAGACTACACTCCAGCTTTGTCTGGCAACAACAGCCTAAACGTAGATGACACTTCTACTACTTTCGCTGGTGTTCTAAATGGTAAGTACAAAGTTTACGTTGATCCATATGCAGCTAACATCTCTGCTAACCAATACTTCGTTGTTGGTTACAAGGGTACTTCTGCTTTCGACGCTGGTTTGTTCTACTGCCCATACGTTCCTCTACAAATGGTTCGTGCTGTTGATCCTAACAGCTTCCAACCTAAGATTGGCTTCAAGACTCGTTACGGTCTAGTTGCTAACCCATTCGTTAACTTGGATGACGGTACTGCTGGTGCAGATAACCTAACTTCTGACGCTAACTACTACTACCGTCGCGTTAAGGTTACTAACCTAATGTAATCGGCTTGTCGGTTTTAAAGAAGCCGACATAGAAGCGGTAATTTAAAGGGAGGTCTTTCGGGATCTCCCTTTTTTCATGGAGTATAAATACTATTATGTCTGAATGTCTATACCCTAATAATATCAATCCGTTGTCACCTAACGGGTTTAATTTCTCAATCACTAAGTTGCCAGATGTGTCTTTCTTCTGTCAGCGTGTATTGATTCCAAGCGTCACGCTCGCCTCTATTGATAACGCGACACCGTTCGTTAACAATCCAATTCCAGGCGAAATTATGACGTTCTCGGAATTAACTGTCAGTTTCTTGGTAGATGAGAAGATGAAAAATTACAAGGCTATATATGAGTGGATGATCGCTCTAGGTAAGCCTGAAAGATACGAGCAGTATAGCAATTTTATAAACAGTCAAAATTCTGGAGTCTATTCAGAGTTATCTAGAAACTACTCTGACGCCACAGTTACTGTATTGGATGGACAAAACGTCCCAACAAATTCTTTTAAGTTCTATGATATCTTCCCTGTATCGCTAGACCCTATTCAGCTTGAAGCTACAGCGATGGACGTAAACTATGTCATCGGAGCCGCTACTTTTAAATATACATACTTTACTATTGACAAATCGTAATTAGTTTTTGGAGTTATTATGACACTTGATGAGATACAAAATGAATGGGAAAAAGACGCTGAGGTTGACGATAATTACCTCGGCGAATCTGCTATTGCCACCCCAAAGCTGCACTCAAAATATCTAAAGCTATTGATTGGTGTTAAATTAAAACACACCAAACAAAATGCAGACTACAACCAACTCCGTAAAAATAAATTCAGATACTACCGAGGTGAACTTGGTAGAGAAGAACTACAATCTCTCGGATGGGCTCAGTGGCAAGGCGTCAAACCGCTTAAAAATGAAATGGATGAATTTCTTCAAGGTGATACTGAATTAAACACCATGAAGGTTCGCATCGAATATTTAGAAACAATGATATACTTATTGGAATCTATCCTTGGGCAACTTAAAGCCAGAGATTGGCAAATTAAGTCTGCTATTGAATGGAAAAGATTCCTCGCTGGAATGTGATGGAAATACAACAAGATACTTTATACGCTGAGAAGTTAGACGAAGTTTATATGAGGGTTTTTGGAGACCCTTCTATTGAACGAGAACTAGCTGACTTCTTTACATACGAATACCCAGGAGCAAGATTTACACCACAATACAAAGCACGTTTGTGGGACGGTAAGGTGCGCCTGTATGATGCACTTAGAAAAACTCTATACATAGGGTTGTATGAGTATCTTGAGAAGTTTTGTGAACGTAATGGTTACATGCTTCAAACTAAAACAGATATGCAGGCTACTGTTGAAGTTGACATGGAAACTTTAACAGAGTTCACTAACTGGTTAGATTTGCGTGGCCGAGGAAATCCAATCGAGATTCGCGATTACCAACTTGAAGCTGTTTATACTGCATTGAACAAGAAGCGCACTCTTCTATTATCTCCAACTGCTTCTGGCAAATCTCTGATCATTTATAGCATCATGAGATGGCACTTAAACAATAAGCGTAAATGTATTTTAATCGTCCCAACAACATCACTTGTTGAACAAATGTATGCAGATTTTGAAGATTATTCTTCAGCCAATGGGTTTGATGTTAGCAATCATTGCCAGAAACTTTACGCAGGGTTTCCGAAAGAGTTTACTAAAGATGTTTTAATCACAACTTGGCAGTCTATCTATCTACAACCAAAGGGTTGGTTCAGACAGTTTGATGTTATTTTTGGAGACGAGGCTCATCAATTTAAAGCTAAGTCTTTAACAACAATCATGGAGAAACTAGATACAGTCGAACATCGTATTGGAACAACAGGTACGTTAGACAATAAGAAAATACACCAGCTAGTTTTAGAAGGTGTGTTTGGTCCAGTTCACCGTGTAACAACCACCAAGGCTTTGATGGATTCTGGAAAATTAACAAGCCTAAATATTACGTGTCTTATAATGAAATATAGCGACGAGATTCGTAAAGAACGTAATAAAAACTCGTACCAAGACGAAATGGATTTCCTTGTAGGCAATGAAAAGCGCAACAAGTTTATCCGTAATCTGGCAGTAAATTCTAAAGGTAACACGCTGGTTCTTTTTCAATACGTTGAAAAGCACGGCAAAGTTCTATACGATCTTATATCAAATAAAGTACATGAAGATCGAAAGGTGTTCTTTGTACACGGTGGTACAGATACCTCCGACCGTGAATCTATTCGCCATATTACAGAAAAAGAAAATGATGCAATCATCATTGCAAGCTATGGTACGTTCTCAACGGGTATCAATATCCCTTCTATTGAAAACGTTATCTTCGCTTCACCAAGTAAGTCAAAAATTCGAAACCTACAATCTATCGGTCGTGGTTTGCGATTGAAAGAAGGTAAAGCTGCTTGCAACTTATACGATATAGCAGATGATCTGCATTGGAAGTCTTGGAAGAATCATACGTTGAACCATGCAGCTGAACGCTACAAAACGTATGTTGAAGAAGAATTTAAATTGAAAATGGTAGAGGTGAATTTATATGAGTGAATATGTTGTTGTAAAACTTATTTCTGGCGAAACAGTAATGGCAACTTTTGAAGGTGAAGATGATAAGTTTATTAAGATAAACTACCCAATCCAAATCAAAACAACAATCATCCCAGAGATTCATAGAGAATCTATCTCGGCAGCGCCATTCTGCCAATTCAGTGAATCATCTTCTTTCACTCTTGAGAAATCCCACATCATTTACATAAAGAAGTTGCATAAACAGTTTATCTCTCATTACAAGAATTTTATTAAAACTTATGATGAGGCGCTCATTCCAACTACTCGTCAATCCATCCAAGAAGCTCTGCAGGAAGCAGACGACGAATTAACGATCGAAGAGATTCAAAAACGACTAGATCTTTTAGAGTCTATCGCTAGTTCAGCGGGAGAGGAAGTAGATGAAGAAGATTTAATCTCTTTCATCGAAGGTAACGATACATTACATTAGACTTATCAGCATCAACCCCAACACAGGTATTATCCCTCAAAGTCAAATAAAAAGCAAATAAATCTTTACATCTACATAGTTGGAAAATGCAAGACAATATAAATTTGCCTTTTATATCATCTTCAACTATACTATGAATATGCCTCTAAATTTAAAGAGGAAAATATATTAATGGCACACTATGTTAACAACGCCGACTTTTTAGCAGCTCTGATTGAGCATAAAAATAAAGTTGCAGAAGCGGCAGAAAAAGGTTTACCAAAACCTATCATCCCCAACTACATCGGGGATTGTATTCTTAAAATTGCGAATCATTTGGCATACAAGCCAAACTTTATCAACTACTCATATCGGGATGATATGGTACTTGATGGTATTGAAAACTGCATTCAATACCTCGATAACTTCAACCCTGATAAGTCGAGCAATCCATTCGCATACTTCACCCAAATTATCTACTATGCATTTCTTCGTAGGATTACGAAGGAAAAGAAGCAAGCATACATCAAAGGTAAAATGATTCAAGAAATGCCATTTGAAGCGTTTGAACTTCAAGATGGTGATGATGGTGAGTACCATAACCAGTATCTAGAGTTCATGCAACAACATGGTACTTTCGACGATTCTTTTATTCAACGTAAAGAGAAAAAGAAGAAATCAAAAGTTAATACTCTTGATGAGTTTATTGAAGACAAAAACGATTATGGAGAAGAGGGTAAAGAAGAATGAAGGTAGCAATTATCACGGATCAACACTTTGGCGCTCGTAATGACAGTATTGCATTTCTAGATTATTTTGAAAAGTTTTACAACGATGTTTTCTTTCCCAGCCTCTCTGCTAATGCTATTTCTACTGTTCTTGTCCTCGGCGACACTTTTGACCGCCGCAAGTATGTTAACTTCTACGCATTACAGCGAGCTAAGGAAATGTTCTTTGACCGTCTTTCTAATGCAGGTATTACAGTACATATGCTTGCTGGCAACCATGATACTTATTTCAAGAACACCAATGACATAAACTCGCCTGACTTACTCCTACGTGAGTATCATAATATCAACGTTATTGACCACCCAGCTACAATTTACGTTGACCAAATACCAATTTGTATGATGCCTTGGATTTGTCCAGAGAACTATCAAGACTCAATTGATACAATCAACGACACTGAGGCTGAAATCTGTATGGGTCATTTTGAAATTGCTGGCTTTGCGATGTATAGGGGTATGGAATCTCATGATGGACTTTCTAAAGAAACATTCGACAAATTTGATATGGTTTTTAGCGGGCATTATCACCACAAGTCTGATGATTCGCATATCTACTATGTCGGAAACCCGTATGAGCTTACTTGGCAAGACTACAACGATCCCAGAGGATTTCACTTGTTTGATCTTAGCACCAGAAAACTTGAGTTTATCAGAAACCCTTATAGTATGTTCGCAAGACTCGAATACAACGACAAGGGAACCGACCCAATCGACCTCGATACAGTCGATCTAAAAGACAAGTATGTTAAACTTGTGGTCGTCAACAAAACCGATTATTATAAATTTGACAAATTCATTCAGAAGTTATATAATAAGGGATGCCACGATATCAAAGTGGTTGAAGATATGTCAGAGTTTAGTGAAGGTGAACTTAACGATGAGAGTATCAATTTAGAAGATACTTTATCTGTTCTTGGCAATTATGTTGACAACGTTGAAACGGACTTGGATAAAGAAAAAATTAAATCGTATATGCGAGGCTTATACACTGAAGCCGTAAATGTAGAGGTTGTTTAATGATTATTTTTGAAAGCGTTGAGTGGAAAAACTTTTTATCAACAGGAAATTCTGCAAACAAGGTTTTGTTGAATAAGTCAACTACCACTCTCATCATTGGTAAGAACGGTGAAGGTAAATCAACTATCCTAGATGCTTTGTGCTTCTCGCTATTTGGTAAACCTTTCCGCAACATTAACAAAGGTCAGTTGATCAACTCTATCAATGGTAAAGGTTGTTTGGTTGAAATTAAATTCAGTGTAAACAACAAGTCATACAAGGTCATCCGTGGTATCAAACCTAACAAGTTCGAGATCTGGGTTGACAACGAGTTGATGAATCAAGACGCAGCAGCTAAAGATTATCAGAAGGTTCTTGAACAGCAGATTTTAAAGCTGAACTACAAAACCTTCACGCAGGTTGTTATTTTAGGTTCAGCTTCTTTTGTCCCGTTCATGCAGTTGTCGTCGGGTCAACGACGTGAAGTTATTGAAGATATTTTGGACATTCGTATTTTCTCTACGATGAACCAATTGTTGAAGGAGAAAGCTAATGACACAAAGGCTGAGATCTCAAGGATTGAGATGGAGATTGCGAACGCGAAGACTAAAGTCGAAGCACAAAATGCAATTATTAAAACTATCACGGATGCGAGGTCAGATACACTTAGATCCATCCAAGAGAAAATCGCAAGCAGCGTTAAAGAAGTTGAGCGAAATCAGAGCGAGGTTGATGACCTTATCAGAGAAATTGGACATCTTAAAAGCAAGATTGAGGGGCAGGAGAAGGTCAAGTCTGATCTCAAAAAGGCGGAGGAAATCCGCAGTAAGCTCCATACCAAAATCGAAACCATTGAACAACGCAAAGAATTTTTGGATTCACATGATGTATGCCCTTCTTGTGAACAAGGTATCCCGCATGAACATAAACATTCAATCATCAGCGACCTTGACGCAAAAGTGTCTGACCAAAATTCAAAAGTTGCTGAACTCGAAACCGTTCTTGGGACTCTCAATGCGAGACTACAAAACATTAACAATGTCTTGGAAGAAATTACAGAAAAGAACATTGCTCTCTCAACCAAGAACTCAGCAGTTGCCATTATTAACAAGCAAATCGCTGAACTTGAAAGAGAGGTTGAGTCTCATCAAACGGACACGGCAAATCTTGACGAGGAAAGAGTTAAACTAAAACGCCTCGCTGAAGATGCGATGGCGAAGATTAAAGCTAAGACTGCTCTTCAAGAACACCGTAACATGGAAGAGGTTGCTTCATTGTTGTTGAAAGATACTGGTATCAAAACTGCCATCATCCGTGAATACTTACCCGTGATGAATAAGTTGATCAACAAGTACCTAAACCAAATGGACGCTTATATTCATTTTGAACTTGATGAGAACTTCAATGAGATCGTCAAGTCTAGATTCCGTGATGAGTTTACTTATGCGAGTTTCTCTGAAGGTGAAAAGATGCGTATTGACTTGGCCATCCTTTTCACTTGGCGACAAATTGCAAAGATGAAGAACTCAGTAAATACTAATTTGTTACTGCTAGATGAGATCTTCGATTCATCTTTGGATACAGCTGGTACAGATTATTTCTTGAACCTCATGAATTCCTTTGGTGAAAATTCAAACATCTTTGTTATTTCCCATAAAGGCGACCAGTTATTTGATAAGTTTAGAAGCGTGTTGAAGTTTGAGAAACGAAACGACTTCAGCGTTATTGCAAAGAACTGACCACCTGCAAGCCCCGTAAATCGGGGCTTGCATACATTTGAAGAAAGTGCTTGACTTTTTTTAGCGAATAGTGTATAATTCATATATTGACTGGAGATTTATTATGGAAATTCAAGCTACCGATCTTTCTGCAAGACTACTCGCCACCGAGAACTTAACCGTTGTTCGCGCCAGCGTCCCCACTGCATCGTTTGACATCAAGTCGCGCGTGTTGACGCTACCTATCTGGAAAGATATGACGCCCGAGATCGAAGACATGCTAGTCGGTCACGAGGTTGGTCACGCTCTTTATACTCTAGACAAGTACGTTACCCCAATCTTGGAAAACCCAAAGATGAAATCTTATATGAACATTCTAGAGGACGTTCGTATTGAGAAACTCATCAAACGAAAATACCCTGGTCTTCGTCGCCGCATGAACGAAGGTTACAAACAATTAAACGATAAAGATTTCTTCGGTCTTTCAAAAGTTGCTTCTCTTGAAGATCTCAATTTGATTGACCGCATTAACTTGTATTTCAAGGCAGGTTATCAATGCGGTGTGCAATTTAATGCTGATGAAAAGAGTTTTGTTAATCGTGCTGAACGTACTGAAACTATTGATGAAGTCATTGATTTGGCTAACGACATCTACAAATATTCCAAGGAACAAGCTGAACAGAAGAAACAACAGCGTAAGTCTACATCTTCTGCAGAAGACCTTGAGGACGAACAAGACCAAGATGTATTCGACGATGTAGATGATTTCGGCGATGATGAAAACTACGAAGACGAGAACGTAGAAGAAAACCAACAAAAGGAAGAAGACGATAAAACTTCCAAAGGGCGAGGTGATGGTTCAGATGATACTGAAGAGTCTCTAGAATCTGTAACTGAGCGATCTTTCGCTAACCGTCTTGAAGAGTTGGCTGATCAAGATACAGAGTATCGTTATCATAAAATCGAGAATCTCCCATACAATGTTGTGATTGGATATAAGCGTATTCTCAAAGAGTTGTCTTTTGATTTTGAAGATGGTTCAATTAGTTCTTATTATCACAACCGCGTGTATGGTACAAAATCTTTGGAACAGTATGAAACAAAACATCAAAAGGATGTTCTAAAATTTAAGAATGACTCGTTGAGTTCGGTAAACTACCTGATCAAAGAATTTGAAATGAAGAAATCTGCACAGTTGTATAAACGTGCTCAAGTTTCTAAAATCGGTTCTCTTGATATGCGCAAGGTTTATGCATATCAACTTCAAGACGACTTATTCAAACGTGTGACAACTTTACCTCAAGGTAAAAACCACGGAATGATTATGTTGATTGACTGGTCTGGGTCTATGGGTGACGTTATCTTGGACACAATTAAACAGGTTATCAACCTTGCTATGTTCTGTAATAAAGCTCAAATCCCATACCGAGTATTCGCTTTCACAAGTCAATATGATTATAATGGAAACCGCGACGAACGTGCAGTTGAGCACGGTAAGCGTTATATGCATGACCGAGCACTCCGCGATCGCGTTGTTACAAACTCGACAGATTCAGTTATCCGCGCAGGTAACTTTAATTTGCTAGAACTGTTCTCGAACAAAATGTCTTCTACTGAGTTTAATAGTATGATCAAGAAACTTCTAGACCCTCGTGTCTTCTGGCATCAGGGTTATGATCTTGGTGGAACTCCGTTAAACGAGGCGCTTGTTTGGGTTTATAATAATATTGGAGAGTTTATCAAAGACAACCGTATTGAGAAGATGAACTTTATCACATTGTCTGATGGTGCTGGTGGTACGCTTGATGCTTCTTCTGGCATTAACCGTTACGTCATGCGACGTTTAAAACACCTAGTTCGCGACGATGTTACAAAGAAAACCTATCCTTTCAATGGCGATGCTGGTCAACAAACTGAGACTCTTCTAAAGATGATCAAAGACCGTTATGGTGTTAGAACTGTCGGTTTTTATATCTGTGCGAATCGTCGCCGTTCATTGGAATGTGCTGTGAAAGATAACCTGCATGGTTTCTGTGGTAATCTTGCAGATACTATCGACACGATGCGTAAAGGGTTTAAAGAGGATGGGTTTTACTCTCTGCGCGGTACTGGTCGCGATGATCTGTTTATCGTTCCTTCAGAAAGTACGAAAATTGACGAAGGAGAGTTGACGGTGAGTTCAGATATGTCTTCTCGTAAGTTGGCAACAACTCTTGGAAAATACTTGAACACTAAGAAGACTTCTCGCGTTCTGTTGAGTCGTTTTATCGACTATGTTGCTTAAACCCTGTGGGGGCGCTGCTCCACACCTTTGAATAATGCTTGACTTTTATTCAAAGGTGATGTATAATATTGATATAAGTTGTAATTTATTATGGAGAATGTGATGGCTAAAAAGGCAGAGTTCCGCGAACAATTTGATGCAAAACTTGCAGAAATGTTCCCCGAGACTTTTACTGAGGGTGTTGTTTCGCGTCGTCAAATTGACGAAGTTCGAGAAGCCCTTGGTACAAAATCTTACCCCGTTTGGCATATGGAAAATCGAGTTTCTCGAGGTATGTATGCAGTTGCTGGTGGTAAAACAAATGTAGTTATGAAAGAAAGTCCAGTGCAATCGTTTCAAGTTGATTATTCAAATACTGAATCTCTTATTCCCAAGAAAGATTCAAACTTCGTGCCATTTGGTAACTTCTCGGATCTTGAGAACATTATCAAATCTAAAATCTTTTATCCTGCTTATATCAGTGGCCCGACTGGTAATGGTAAATCTACAATGGTTGAACAGATTTGCGCCAAGCACAAACGACCCCTGATTCGCGTAAACCTGAATATGATGGTTGATGAAGAACAGCTTATTGGTTCTAAAACCTTGCAAGAAGGTAACGTTGAGATTGTCGAAGGACCAGTTCTTATTGCTATGCGCACAGGTACGACCCTGTTGCTGGACGAAATTGATGCTGGCGCAGCAAACACTTTGCTCTGTTTGCAACCAATCCTAGAAGGCAAGCCTTATTACTTCAAATTGAAGAATGAGATGATTATCCCAGCCCAGGGTTTCAATATTATCGCCACAGCTAACACCAAAGGAAAAGGTTCAGACGATGGTCGTTATATTGGTACAAACATTCTAAACGAAGCCTTCCTTGAACGTTTTGCTGTCACATTCAACCAAGAATATCCATCAGCTAAAATCGAAGGTAAGATTGTTCAAAATCTGATGACGTCATATGATTGTTTGGATGAAGCGTTTGCTGAAAATCTTGTAAAGTGGGCTGATGCTATCCGTAAGACTTTTGACGACGGTGGCGTTGATGAGACAATTACGACTCGTCGCATGACTCATATTGTTCGTGCATTCGCAATTTTCAAGAACCAAGCAAAGGCTATTGAACTTTGTTGCAACCGATTTGATGCAGCGACAAAAGCTGCATTCATCGACTTGTACGATAAGATTGCAAACCCTGAACCTGAAGTTACACCTGCAGCACCAGTTGCCGCATCTCCTGAATCTGAAGAAATCCCATTTTAAGGAAACCTATGGAATATAACATTCGCAAAGTAGATAACGGATTCGTCGTCAAAGCCGAAGGGCGAGAAAACGACGATTATGTTGAAAAAGAGTTGGTTTTTACTAATTCTGAACAAGTCCTGCAGTTCCTGCAGGAAAATTTTAACAAAAAAGACTAAAAAGTGCTTGACTTTAATCCAACATTGAGGTATAATTGAGGTATGGAATGAGTATTCCATGCCCCTAAACTTGAAAAGGAATATATTATGTTGAAGTTCGCAAATCTTACTCTCGCCCAAAAGCGTTTTGTTGTGGCTGCTATTGAATCCAATCCAGCTTATAAAAAGAACCCTCAGATCACTCTGAAGGAATGTTCAGCCCTGTATGACGCCGTTCGTGCAACGCGATCTGGCGCTAAGGGTGAAAAGATCGGTTATCCTAACTGGCTGTTCGCCGCCAACAAAGTTGAGCGTGGCGTTTACCAACTGCCGATCCCGACTGCTACTGAGCTGTCTGCATACCAACAACAACTGGATGCAAAACTGAACCCTGTCGCCAAAGCAAAGGCGAAGGTTGTTAAACTGCAAAGCGCGAAGGCAGTTAAACCTAAAACCAAAGCTCAAACTAAAGCACCCGCACCTCAAGCCGAAGACGCTGCGGAAGAATCTATTCAAGGTAGTCGCCTGAATAAAATTATTGCTGAATCCGAGCCATTTGACCAAGACGTTGAAGACTTCAACGCAATCCTTCGCGAAAACGGTATCGAAGTTTAATTCGCAACTCCGAAGGATTGACCATCTCCTTCGGAGTTTTTCATCATGATGGTATATTATGGAGGACGTTATGTCTAAACACGCAAAGCTATTGAATTACCTACAAAACGGTCATGAAGTTACTGCCAAACAAATTACTGGTACGTTCGGTATTAAGAACGCTGGCCGAGCAGTTCACTATCTCCGTGAACAAGGTCACTGCGTTTACTCGAACCAAGTAACTATGAGCGATGGCACTGAAGGTACTAAGTACCGAATTGGCAAACCATCTCGCCGCATGGTCGCGTTGGCCAACGCTGTTCTTGGCGCTCAAGTATTCACTCGATAATATGACCGAAGGTACGCAACCAGACGGTCGTAAGTTTGACGGAGACAAACTACGATACGATTTGATTCCACCATATGCTCAAGAAGCTATGGTGAAGGTGCTGACCTTCGGCGCTGCAAAGTATGCGCCAGATAACTGGCAACTTGTACCTGACTCAAAGCGCAGATATTTTGCAGCCCTAGAACGACATGTGTGGGCTTGGAAGAAGGGTGAAGAAGTTGACCCTGAATCTGGTATTCACCACCTTGCCCATGCCATGTGTTGTCTAGCATTTCTCTACGAACATGATGTGAAATACTCTAAGGAATAATATGTGGTTTTTTGAAAAAGCTGATTTGAAATATAAGATTGCTGATTTGGAGCGTCAAGTTACTACTCGTGAGACTACTATCAGTCAGTTAGAATTTCGAATCAAGCAATTGGAGCATGAGAAGATTGATGCTATTAAGGCTGACGTCAATAGTTCCGAGTTCAAGATTGATTGGACTAAAATGGACGCATTCTCCATTGAACGTATGGGTGACCACCAATCATCATATACTGTCATTGGTTATTATATGACTGATGAACACAAGGTTAAGCATGTTCATGAATGGAAGTTTTATTGCTCTCAGGAACAGCATAATAAGTTGGCAAATGAGTTTGAGGTTGCAAAGAAATGATTAGAGGAATTCTATTCTTTTTGTTTCTCTGGTTGGCTGTGGGTGTTAGCATTAATGCTTGGCGCCAGCTGACTGGTAAAGAAATGTGGTCTTTAGTTAAGACCGTTGTGTATGGAGCTATCACTGCTTCTATCGCTTTTGTGTTTTTGGTTGGTATTGTTATTCTCTTTTAAGGAAATTTGAAATGAAACGTTTGATCTCTATGGTTATTCTGGCAGGCGCAGTTCTGATGACTGGCTGCACTCGTATTGAAACTGGCGAAGTTGGCCTTCGCGTTGGTTTCGATAAACAAGTTAAGAATGAGGAATTGCTTCCTGGTTCGTTTAACCAAACCCTTGTTGGTTCGGTTATGACTTTTCCAATTAAGGACGTCAACGTTAAGCTGGATGACATGACTCCTATCGCCAAAGATAACAGCACAATGAAAGACTTTGATGCTATCGTTATCTACTCGTTGAACCAGGCTCAGGTCGCCGAGTTGTACAACACTAAGTCTAAGGCATTCCACGTTACTCATAATGGTGATACCTACTTGATGTTCAACTACATCTTCAACGCTGCTCGTAACGCTGTTTACAAAGAAGCACGTAAGTATGAAGCCTTGGATATGGCTGATGCTCGTCAGCAAATGGAAATCGCAATCAAGGAACAAATCCAACGTACTCTGGTTGAAGAAAAGCTGGACGGTGCTATTAACATCAGCCAAGTTCTGGTTCGTAACGTTATTCCCGCTGACTCTGTTGTAGAATCTGCCAACGCTTTGGTTCGTGCTAAGAACGAATACAAGCAGAAGGAAGTTGAAGTTCAGACTGCTAAGAAAGAAGCTGAACGTATGGCTGCTTTGGCGAACCAATCTAGCCAATCTATCGCTTACATGAATGCTCAAGCTCAATTGAACATCTCTGAAGGTGTTAAGAACGGTAAGGTTCATACCATTATCGTACCTTCTAACTTCACTGGATTGATGACAAAATAATGGGACTCTTTGATTCATTAACGGATCTGGCAGCGGAGGTTATCGCCTCCCCTGTTACCTTGACCGCAAAAGCTATTGATGTGACTATTAAAACTGCTGAGGCTATCCCTGAGGTTGCCGAGAAGACAATCGACAAGATTGAAAAGGCAGTAGATAAGATTGGGGAGTGACATGGAAGAACTTCTATTGTTTTTCATCGGAGTCTGTTTATTCGCTATCGGATATGGCATCTATAAATTGGTTGTCATTCACCGTAGAAATAAAGAACGTGAACAAACCCGTGTAGAAGAACTCCGAGCAAAGATTGAAGCAGACCGTAAAGCGTACAACGAAAAGAGGCGTCAACAAGCTGCTATGAATACTCCACCTCTTCCAAAGGTTGCAGAGGTTCAAAAACAAGTAGACGCTACTCGCAAGAAATACACACCTACCAGTACACCTTCACCGACACAATCTGTACAAATGTACAATACTTCGTCTGATTCTAGAAATATGGACGATGGGTTTGTTAGTGGTATGCTGACTCATATGCTAATTGACACTGCGATTGATTCCTTCAAACATGGAACCGACGGTGATACTGGTAAAACATATGACCGTGAAGTAGAACGTTCTGTTGGAATTACTACGTCAACCCGTGAAGTTGGATATGATAGTTCAGATGAGCCTTCTCGTTCATCTTCTTGGAGTTCTAGTTCGTCTAGTTCAGATTCTTGGTCTTCAAGTTCGAGCGACTCTGGTCCATCTAGCGACTGGTAAATACATTTGACTTTTTGTGGAATGTATAATATAATTGTACTATCTTTTTAATATGGAGAAATAATGAAACTATCTAAAGACACTCTTGCGCTTTTTAAAAATTATGCTGGCATTAACAGCAATCTTTTGCTAAAAGCAGGAAGTAAAATTTCAACTATCAGCGCGCAGAAGAACGTTATGTCTGATGTGACTGTTACTGAGACCTTCCCCGTTGACTTTGGTATCTATGACTTGAATGAGTTTTTGGGTGCTATGTCTATCTTCGAAGATCCTGAGTTGACCTTTGACAGTAAAGTTTGTAAAATCACTCAAGGTAATATGAGCATCAAATACTTTGCAGCTGACGCGACTGTCCTCACCGCTCCGACTAAGTCTATCACTTTCCCAACAGCTGAAATTAACTTTGAGTTGAGCAATCAGATGTTGACGATGATCCAACGTACTGCTTCTGTGTTGAAAGCGTCTGACGTTTCCATCGTTGGTGAAGGTGGGAAGATCACTATCGTTGTTGGTGATAAGAAGAATGCGACTGGTAACTCTTTCCAAGAACCTGTTGGAACGACTGATAAAAACTTTAAGGTCAACCTGAAGGTTGAAAACCTTAAGATGATTCCTGGCGATTACAGCGTTAGTGTTTCTAGTAAGAAGATTTCCCGCTTCCAATCTAGCACTAACGGTGACTTGGTTTATTATGTAGCCGTAGAAGCCGACTCCACCTTCGACTTCTAAATGTGCCTGTTTGGGGAGGTGACGCGAGTCCCTCCCCATTTTTTATTATGGAGTAATTATGATTGAATCTCAAAATAACCAATTCTTGTGGGTTGAAAAATATCGCCCGCAGAAGATTGACGACTGTATCCTTCCTGAAAGCCTGAAGCAAACCTTCAAGGATTACGTTGCTCAAGGTCAAATCCCCCACATGCTGTTGTGTGGTACAGCTGGTGTTGGTAAAACTACTATCGCAAAAGCACTTTGTAATGAAATTGGCGCCGAGTATATCGTTCTGAACGGTTCTGATACTGGTGGTCATATTGATACTCTTCGAACTGCTATCAAAGGGTTTGCCACAACCGTATCTCTGACTGATGCACGAAAGGTTATCATCATGGATGAGGCGGATTACATGCAGGCTAACTCAACCCAACCTGCTCTTCGTAATTATATGGAAGAGTTTTCAGCTAACTGTCGATTCATCTTTACTTGTAATTACAAACAAAAGATTATCGAGCCTCTACACTCGCGCTGCGCTGTTATTGAGTTCAAAATTGAAGGTAAAGAAAAGCAATCAGTTGCTGCCCAGTTTTTCAAACGTGCTTCTCAAATCTTGAAACAAGAGGGTGTTGAGTTTGACCCGAAGGTTGTCGCTGAACTTGTAACAAAATACTTCCCAGACTGGCGTCGCGTTCTTAATGAATTGCAACGATACTCTGTTTCAGGTAAGATTGATTCTGGTATTCTGGTAAACCTAACCCACGATTCTTTTAAAGATTTGGTCAAAGCGATGAAAGACCGTAATTTTACAGAAGTTCGTAAATGGGTTGCTAAGAATGCAGATGCAGATACATCTGCTCTCTTTAGAGAATTCTATGATAACTCTGTAGAATATATTGATGCTGCAACTATTCCTAATCTGGTTTTGATCCTGGCTGATTATCAGTATAAAGCTGCCTTCGTCGCTGACCATGAATTGAATATCATGGCGGCTATGACTGAGATTATGGTTCAGTGTAAGTTTAAGTGAGAGTGATATGGAATTTGTTATTTTATTTGTCGGAGCATTAGTTGGTTTTGTTTCTGGATGGATTGCCCGCGAACGATATGCGATGCGGGTAATTAAAGACATGCTAGAAGCAGTTGAAACTGCACAAAAGACCGAAGAGGAAGAACGTACAAAAATGCGTATTGAGCGCAACGGAGATTTCCTGTACGCTTTTGAAGATGAAACTGATTCATTTATCGCTCAAGGGGCAAACCTTGAAGAACTTGATAAGGCTATCACTCTGAAGTTTCCTGGTAAGAAGTTTTCTGTAAGAGAACAAAATCTTATTGATATCGAGGCTAATTACCATGAGTCCGTTTGATTTTATTAACGCTATCAACCAGTCAAAGGAAGATTTATTTAAAACTGACCCAACAGCGAATAAGGAATACAAACCATATATCGTTAATAGAGGTCTATCATATTTCCACGATACGATTGTTCAAGCGAATGAGATGAACCAGCGTCATCAAATTCCAAATGATTGGCAGTTCGCATTTTTACTAAATAGTATCACCAAGAAGAAAAGGTTCTCCCAGTGGCATAAAGCTGATAAAGCTACGGAGACTTTGACTCAGGTACAGGAATATTACGGGTATTCCAGTGAAAAAGCGAAGGATGCTTTACGCATCCTTTCCGATGAACAATTGACTCTTATAAAAGAAAAATTAAATAAAGGTGGAAAGTAATGTCAGAAATTTACTATGACTGGACACCCGATTCTATGCTAGAGATTAACCTCGCTGAACCAGATAACTTTTTGAAGGTTCGTGAGACTTTGACCAGAATTGGTATCGCTTCCAAAAAAGATAATACGCTATTTCAATCTTGCCATATTTTACATAAGCAAGGTCGTTATTTTATTGTGCACTTCAAAGAACTCTTTGCTCTAGACGGTAAAGATTCTAATATCACGTCTAGTGATATTGAACGAAGAAACGCCATCGCCGCGCTGCTTCAGGATTGGGATCTACTAAAAATAGTGAACACAAGTAAAGCAGAACAGAAGGCGTCTCTGAGTCAAATCAAAGTCGTTGCCTTCAAAGAGAAGAGCGAATGGAATTTGGTTGCAAAATACAATATCGGTAAGAAGGTTCGCCCTCAAACTGACTAAATAGTATTGTCCCATCGGGATGGGAATGGCAGGGGAAGCGACCTACGCCAAAAGTTAAAACGCTTACTAATTTTGTCCCACTACCTTGGGAGCGTTGTCGCTACGATAAAAGGCGTCAACTGGCGGCTGCTGCCAGGATTTAACCAAACGCCAATGGTTGATCAAGTGAGCACTATCTTGCCTTCGGGGAGATAACTTTTTAATTTAACTCGCTTAATAGGAGAAAAACATGACAAGCAAACAATTCCTTCCTTCATTCTTCAGTCAAGATGCTTTTAAGGACTTTGATAAGTTCTTCCTTGGCTTTGACGACCAGTTCGCCAAAATGCAAAAGTTTCATGACGACTTTACGAAGAATATCCCCAACTACCCTCCATACAATATCAAGAAGATTGATGACACTCATTATGTCATCGAGATGGCTGTCGCTGGCTTCGGTCAGACTGATCTAGACATTGAGATTGATGGTGGTAAGTTGATCGTTAAAGGTAATGTTAATTCCACTGAACAAGAAGATAGTTTCTTGTTTAAGGGTATTGCAGCTCGTGCTTTTACTCGTACTTTCGCGCTTAATGACCAAGTGGAAGTTAAGGACGCTGAAATCTTCAACGGTATGCTTAAGATCGCTCTTGAGCGTTTGATCCCAGAAGAAAAGAAGCCAAAGAAAGTCGCAGTCAAAGAACGTGGTGGAAAGCAATTTCTAAATGATTAAACTTCTTGCTAAAATACAAACCTTTTTAGAATCTTTCAGACAGTATAAGTCTGGTAAGATTAAATAAGAGGAGGGGAGGAAAACTCCCCTTATCCATTATGGCAGTTAGAAAATTAACACTACTAGATAAACCACGCATAATCAGTCATTTGTCACAACTACAAGGTGAAGACCGCAGACTACGCTTCGGTGCATTTTGTTCAGACGAATATATCTCAAACTATGTTACAAAATCTTTCGAACAAGAATCCCAATGGTTTGGCGTTGACCATATTGATGGGCATCTTGTTGCTTCTTGCCATGTAGCTATACTGAACGGCGAAGCTGAGCTTGGTTGTAGCGTTGATGAAGATTATCGCGGGGAAGGCTTCGCACAGAAGATGTTCGACCGAGCAGTTACTTGGTTAAGAGTTCGTGGTATCACTCACGTATTCATGCATTGTTTGTCTGAGAATGGCGCAATGAAACATATCGCCAGAAAGAACGATATGGTCTTGGTTAGTGAATATGGTGAGACTGAAGCTGCGGTTGATGTCGAACCAGCAACCCCAACGACGTATATTGAAGAGGCTTATATGAATCGTATTGCGATGTATGACATGTACTTTAAAAATTCTTATCGCGTTTTAGATTTTTATTGGGGTCGTCAACATACCTAAGTAAAGGTATGGACAAAAACAAAATCTCTCCAAACTTACTTTCTTACCATGCCGTTAGGCGTGGTGAGTGGATATTAAAAGTTTCAGTTTTTAAAAACAAATATGTCATGGTAGCTGCATATAACCCATATGATATGACATTCGTTATTGAGCAATTTAATGGTCCAGAAAAGGCTGCAAATTTTATTGAAAACCTAATTGAGGAATAATATGAACAAAGTAAAAGTATTTAAACTAATCAATGGCGAAGAACTCATCTCTGAGATTCATAATCCATATGATAAACATTATGAGTTGAAAAACCCAGCAAATATCATGCTACAACAAACAGCTTCTGGACAAATGGGCGTTGGTATGGCACCATATATGCCATATGCTGATGGGAATATTAACCTTAATAAATCTGCTATTGCGGCAGAAGCGGTTCCAGACCAAGGTATGGTTAATGAATATAATCGTATTTTTGGGTCAGGAATTGAGGTAGTTTCAGCTTCCGCCCTTGCAGGGTTGAAGTAACCAAAAACCCCTCTAGAGACCAGCCTTCGGGCTGGTTTTTTCATGGAAGAAAGTGCTTGACTTTTATTGCGATATAAGGTATAATTCTTATATGAAGCTAGTAAAAGAAACCACTATCTGGGAAGACGTCAAACGTCAACCGAACCATACATATCTCATGGATGATAAGTTGGAGAAGGTTTTTGCCTATTTCAAATGGCATAATCCAAAAGACTTTGTCAAATTGAGAACTCCGCTAAAGATCGATCGCCGTTATCGTAAATTTGAAGTGATCAAAACTGGAATCAAGGATATACAATGAGCATGCCCGAAGGAATGGTTTACGAAGATCTTGATCTGGTTGATCAAATCGTTTGGCACCCTAAGAAGAAAGAATTGAGCGACTGGCAACAATTCAGAATCAAAATGGTCGCCGCAGCTATTGATTTGTTGAGAGAAACAAACATTGACGTGTATAACGTCACGGTTGATGACCTTATTGAAATTGGGAAGAATACAAAATGAATCTACATACTTTTTTCGAGAGCCTTGCCAGCAACGCATCGCGCAATTATAAAATTGAACAATTGGAAGCCAACCGTAACGATAAAACCCTACGAGAAGTTGTTCGGTTGGCTCTCGACCCGTTCACACAATTCTACCAACGTAAAATTCCAGCATATACCACGGGGACTGTTTCAGCAAACCTCCCTTGGGCTCTTGATAAGTTGTATGATCTTTCAGAACGCCACGTTACAGGTAACGCTGCAATCGCTCACCTGAAGAACATTCTAGAATCAATTTCAGCCGATGACGCAAAAGTCATTGAGCGTATCATTCAAAAGGATTTGAAATGTGGAGTACAGGTGTCAACAGCAAACAGCGTGTGGACTGGCTTGGTGCACGAATATCCAGTAATGTTGTGCAGCCCATTCGAGCAGAAACTCGTGGACAAAGTTCAGTTCCCAGCGCTCGTGCAGCTCAAAATGGATGGAATGCGATTCAACGCCATAGTTCGGGGTGGCAAAGTGGAGTATCGCTCGCGCAACGGCAAAGAAATCCAACTTCTAGGAAACCTTGACGCAGAATTTATTAAACTGGCTGGCGATGTTGATTGCGTATTCGACGGTGAGCTTCTTGTGGTTGCTAACGGTAGCATTCTGGATCGACAAACAGGAAATGGAATTCTTAATAAAGCAAACAAAGGAACCATCACTACAGAAGAAGCTGCTCTGGTGCAAGCAACTGTTTGGGATATTATTCCTTATCTCTACTTTGTTGACGGTAATTGCCCTGTACCTTATTCCAAGCGTTTTGAAACACTTAACACTCTGATTGAAAAACACAAGCCAACGCGTGTTAAGGTTGTCTCTAACTGGGAAGTTGACGATTACGAAACTGCAAAGGCTTTGTTTGAAGAATTCCTTCAGAGAGGCGAAGAAGGTATTATCCTTAAAGATAAGCGTGGCATTTGGGAAGATAAACGTTCAAAGACCCAAATTAAATTCAAAGGTGAGCTTGAGTGCGATCTTAAGATCGTTGGTATTGAAGAAGGTACTGGCAAATATGCTGGTAAACTTGGTGCCATTAAGTGTGAATCGTCTGATGGTATTATTAAGGTGTCAGTTGGCTCTGGTTTCACTGACGCTGATCGAGAACAAGGCGAAGAGATTATCGGCAAGATCGCAGCTATCAAATATAACATGCGCATCAAAAATAAGGCTGGTGAAGAATCTTTGTTTTTACCTATCGTTCTTGAAATTCGTGATGATAAAGAAGTGGCTGATGCTAGCGGAGACATTAAATGACGTATGAAGAATTTGAAAAGCAAATGGAGCAGAAGTATCCTCGATATTGTGGACCAGACGCTCTCTTTGGCGGCTTCGCCATCGGTGAGGGATGGTATCATATCATTGAACAATTGATCGGTGATATTGACCACTATACAAAATGGCGTCGCAATCAACGTGCCTATGAATTGAAAAGACAACGCGCCAAGAAACATGGCGTTGATGGTGTTTTGAAATTTATGGTTAAGTCTGGGCGCACGCCAACTGACTGGGATATTGAGAATGCAGAAAACATCATGCGTACGGAACAGGTTGTACCTGAAAAGGTAAACTGGGTTGTTATTGAACAGATTAAAGAAAAGTTCGGCGGACTGCGATTTTATTATCATGGTGGTGATGATCATATCAGCGGTATGGTGAGAATGGCAGAAACGTGGGCGGATAATACCTGTGAGAAGTGTGGCGACAAAGGTAAACGTCGTTCTGGTGGTTGGGTTCGTACTCTATGTGACAAGCATGAACAAGAGTACCAAAATAAATTTAAAGGTGACGAAGATGCGTGAATACAATCCTGATAAGTGGGTGATGTTGAAGTTTATCCACAACGGTTCAGTAATTTATAAAATCCTTGCCACATTCTATGGTGGCTATTTGAGTGGTGATAGTTGGAAGCTGAACAGCGGTTGTACTAAGATCGAAGAGGACGGTCAGTGCTTCTTGTTCCATGGCTCAAGCGGTAGTGTTTATCGTTGTCATAAGAATGCTTATGGTATGGGTGGTTACACTTCTGGTGTCTATGCTTCTTTCCAAAAGGAAGTGGCTGGCGCTGATGATGTTGAAATGGAATTGATGCCAGCCGATACCAACTTTATGGAGATTGAATATGAGTGATAGTTGGATTGTTACACTGGTTGAAGCTGATGATGGTAGCGGTGATTTGGTTATCCCCTTCACTGACGAACAGCTTGCTGCCGCTGGTTGGGAGATGGGTGATACTATTGAATGGACTGACCTTGGTAATGGTTCTTGGTCTCTGAAAAAGAAAGAGCCAGAAAAAGTTTGGGTTATGGTTGAAGCTGTTCAACAATTCCGTATGCGTTATATGGTTCAAGTCCCCGCAAGTAACCCTGAATGGGCCATGGACACTGTTACTATGCAAGAGGCTAAAGAGTTCTCCCAAGAAAATATGGGTGAAACTATCGTAAGTCATCGCGTTGTTTCCGAGGAAGAAGCTCTTCGTATTTGCGATATTGATAATAACTATACCAAGTCTTGGAATAAAGAACAAAAGATCAAAGCGTTCTTTACTAAAGACGGTGAGAAAGTAGATCTATAATGTTTATGTTTGACGTTGAAACTCTCGGCGTTGATTCTAACTCTGTCGTTTTATCGGCAGGGTTAGTTCATTTTGAGCCAGGAAAAAACCAGTCGTATCAAGACTTGTTGGATAACGCTTGCTATGTTAAGTTCAAAGCTAAAGAACAAATTGATATGAAGCGCCAAGTTGATCTTGGTACTCTTGAATGGTGGAAAAACCAACACGAGTACGTTCGAGAATGTGCTCTATCTCCTTCTAAGCATGACCTGACAATTCAGGAAGCGTTTGCAATTATGCACGCTTGGCTTAATAAGTTTCCAAACTATCAGAAACAAACTATGTGGGCTAGAGGTTCTCTTGACCAAATGGTGATTGATAACTTGGCAAGAGCAGTTGACTCCCAACCATTAACAGGTTATAATATGTGGAGAGACGTTAGAACAGCTGTTGATATTCTCTATGGGTCAACTAACGGTTATTGTGAAATTGTGTATCCAGGTTTTGAACGTGCAGCGTGTATTAAACACCACCCTGTTCACGACTGCGCTTTGGACGCTATGATGCTAATGTACGGAAAACAAGTTTAATGGAATTTTATACTAATGTGCAAGTTGCGGGTGACAAGATTCTCGTCAGAGGTTACGAGAACGGTCGCCCGTATCAGCGCAGGATCGACTACATGCCCACGTTGTTTGTTAATGCTAAAAAACAAACTAAATGGCAGACTTTAGACGGTACTTACGTTGATGAAGTGCATCCAGGAACCATCCGCGAAACTCGAGATTTCATGAAACGATATGATGGCGTTTCGGGGTTCAATGTGTATGGACAGACGAACTATGGTCTTCAATATATTTCTGATCAATACGATTATGACATCAACTGGGATATGGAACAGTTGAAAGTCTATACGATTGACATTGAAACTAAGACTGAAAACGGCTTTCCTAATATTGTCACAGCTAACGAAGAGATTCTTTTGATCACAGTGAAAGACCTGTCTTCAAAGCGAATCATCACTTTCGGCGTCGGCGCATTTGTACATAATCGAGAAGATGTAATTTATTGTAATTGTAGAGATGAACTCCACCTCTTAAAAGAGTTCATTATTTGGTGGCAACAAAACTATCCAGACATCATCACAGGGTGGAACACTGACTTCTTCGACGTACCATATATGATTCGTCGTATGAACAGAGAACTTGGCGAGGCTTTGACTAAGAAGTTTTCACCATGGGGTATGCTAACTGAACGTAAAACGTTTATTAAAGGTAATGAAGAAATCCACTATGATATTTCTGGTATTGCTCAGCTCGACTATTTGGAGTTGTACAAAAAGTACACTTACTCCAAACAAGAGTCATACAAACTGGATTATATTGCAGAGCAGGAACTAGGCGACAAGAAGAAGGAAAACCCAGGCGACACCTTCCGTGATTTCTATACGAACTACTGGCAACAATTCGTTGAATATAACATTCACGACGTTGAACTGGTCGATCGTCTTGAAGATAAGATGCGCTTAATTGAACTTCACCTGACAATGGCATATCAAGCTAAGATCAATTATGAGGATGTTTATTCTCAGGTTCGTATGTGGGACGCTATTATTTACAACCACCTTCGTAAAAAGAATATCGTTATTCCAATGAAGACTGGTGGAAGTAAAGATGCCCAATTTGAAGGGGCTTACGTTAAAGATGTTATCGTTGGACAGCATAAGTGGATTGCTTCTTTCGACTTGAACTCTCTTTACCCTCACTTGATTATGCAGTACAATATCTCTCCAGAGACGTTGACCCATGAGAAACTATCCTGTACAGTTGACCAGTTGTTGAACCAAGAGATTGACACAACTTACTTGAAGCAGCGCGATCTATCTATGGCTGCTAATGGTTGGTGTTATCGCCGCGACGTTAAAGGTTTTATGCCTGAGTTGATGGAACAGATGTATGCTAATCGTTCAAAGTTCAAGAAGATGATGTTGAAAGTTCAACAACAATATGAACACGATAAGGGTAATAACGACCTTCGTAAAGAGATCAGCCGTCTTAATAACCTACAAATGGCTATGAAGATCGCTTTGAACTCAGCGTATGGAGCCATGGGTAATGCATACTTTCGTTATTTCGATATTCGTATGGCCGAGGGTATTACTCTTTCAGGTCAGTTATCTATCCAGTGGATGGGTAACGAGTTTAATCGTTATCTGAATAAGATTTTGAAAACCGAGGGTAAAGACTTTATTATTGCCAGCGATACAGACTCGATCTATTTGTCACTGGAACAATTGGTTGAACACTTCGCTGGTGACAAAGATGTTGATGGTAAGATCAAATATATGGACAAGATTTGTGAAGAGATCTTCCAACCGTTTATCGACAACACTTATCAGAAACTTGCCGAGTACATGAATGCTTATTCCCAGAAGATGGTTATGAAGCGTGAAGTGCTGGCTGAAAAGGGTATTTGGGTAGCCAAAAAGAATTATGTTCTAAGCGTTCATAACTCTGAGGGTGTCCAGTACGCCAAACCTAAGTTGAAGGTTCTTGGTTTGGCTATGGTTAGATCTTCGACTCCATCGGTTATCCGCGATGAGTTTAAAAACACCATTCAGGTTATCTTGGATGGTAGTGAGAAGGTTGTCCAGAAGTACATTGTAAACTATAAGAAAACCTTTGTAGATTATCCTGTAGAGTCTATCGCGTTTCCGCGTGGGGTTTCTGGGTTGAAGCAATATGCTGGGTCTCCGATCTATGCACCAAAAACTCCGATTCACGTTCGCGCTGCTCTACTATATAATCACTACGTGAAGAAATTAGGGCTTGACAAGAAATATCCACTAATTCGTGAGGGTGATAAAATTAAATTCGTTTATCTGCGAACACCTAACCCATACCACGAAAATGTCATTGCGTTTATCTCTGAACTCCCTAAAGAGTTCAACCTAGATTCTTACATAGATTACGACACACAATTTGACAAAACGTTTGTAGAACCATTAAAGACAATTATTGAACCGTTGAACTGGCAAGCTGAGGAAGTATCCTCTCTTGAAGACTTCTTCGGATAAGATACAAGGAGAAAATTATGAAAGTATTAAAATTTTACGCCGACTGGTGCGCACCTTGCAAAATGATTTCAACTATCATTGACGGTGTGAAAGATAAGTTGCCTGTTCCTGTTGAAGAAATTAACATCGACGAGAACAACGATATCGCTAAGAAGTATGGTATTAGAGGAGTTCCTACCTTGGTTATGGTAGACGAATCTGGCGCCGAAGTCAAACGACAAGTTGGCATGGTTACTGAAAAAGGTCTTTTGGAATTCTTTGGAGCGTGATATGAGTTTATTGGATAAGTTGAAAAAGAATTCTACTATCAAGGATACTGCTATCCTTGCAGGTTCTAAGTTCTTTACTAAGAAAGATATGATCCCCACTTCAATCCCAGTTATCAACGTTGCGTTATCTGGTCGATTTGATGGTGGTCTAACGCCAGGGCTTACTATGTGGGCTGGCCCATCTAAGCATTTCAAGACTGCATTTAGCCTTTTGATGGCTAAAGCGTACCAAGACAAATACAAAGATTCTGTTGTGTTGTTTTATGATTCTGAGTTTGGTACTCCTCAGTCTTATTTTGATGCATTTGGTATCGACACTGACCGTGTACTTCACACTCCTATTACGGATATTGAACAGTTGAAGTTTGATGTTATGCAACAGTTGAATAATATTGAGCGTGGAGAACACGTCATCATTGTTATTGACTCTATTGGTAACTTAGCTTCTAAGAAAGAAGTTGAGGACGCATTGGAAGGTAAGTCCGCTGCTGACATGACTCGTGCTAAACAGCTAAAGTCTCTGTTCCGTATGGTCACTCCACACCTTACAATTAAAGACATCCCTATGGTAGTCGTGAACCACACATACATGGAAATTGGCATGTTCCCTAAAGCTATTGTTGGTGGCGGTACTGGTTCATATTACTCAGCCGATAACATTTACATTCTTGGGCGACAGCAAGAGAAGGATGGTTCTGAGGTTGTAGGGTATAACTTTATTATCAACGTTGAAAAGTCTCGACATGTTAAAGAAAAATCTAAAATCCCTGTTAGCGTATCTTTCGATGGTGGTATTAGCAAGTGGTCTGGTTTACTTGACCTTGCTCTTGAGTCCGGACATGTTATTAAACCAAGTAATGGTTGGTACAGCAAGGTAAACAAGGAAACTGGAGAAATCGAAGACAAGAAATATCGTATCAAAGATACAGATACAAAAGATTTCTGGATGCCAGTTTTACAACAAAAATCATTCTATGAGTTTGTGAAAGACAAATATTCTATTGGAACTATTGATATGGTTCAAGATGAAGATATTGACAAAGAACTCGCAGAGTTGGATCACGAAGAATGATTAAACAATACGAACTCTTAGATGAAGATTGCGATGGAAACCAACTAATAAAGTTGCTTTCCAATGAATATTCGGGTATAATTTATACTTACGGTAGAGTTCGATTGCTTGAAGAGGATGACCAACTGCGCGTTCAATTTGAATATGACGTTCATGAGAACCCAGTTGGTGTTCTAGACCCCGCAAAGTTTAGAAATCATATTGGCGACATTCTAATCGACCTACTTGAAGAAAACCTTTTGAAGAATAATATAGTATATACTGGCGGAACTGATGAGAATCGAACAACAAATTCTGACTAACCTAATTCATGATGAACACTACTGCCGCAAAGTTATCCCATTTCTAAAACGCGAATACTTTGGTGATCGAAAAGAGTCTGTTATTGTTCAGCAGATTATCGAATTCTTTAACAAGTACAACAAATCCCTTACTCCAGAAATCCTGGCGATTGAAGTGTCAAACGCTAAAGGCGTCACAGATAAAGAAGTTAGTGATTGCGGCGAGTATATTAAAACCTTAGTCAAATCGCCAATCAACGAAGACTGGTTGGTAGAGAATACCGAAAAGTTTTGTAAGGATCGCGCAGTCTATCTGGCGATTATGTCATCAATCAAAATCTTTGAGGGTAAAGACCCTCAACATTCACAAGATGCTATTCCTCATTTGTTATCTGATGCTCTTGCCGTGTCTTTTGATAGTCACGTTGGTCACGACTACTTGGACGACTTCGCCGAACGTTATGAGTTCTACCATCGCGTCGAGGAGAAGATTCCTTTTGACCTTGACATGTTTAACAAAATCACCAAAGGTGGATTGTCCAGAAAAACTTTGAACATTGCCTTGGCTGGTACTGGTGTTGGTAAGTCTCTGTTCATGTGTCACGTGGCAGCTGCTGCCCTCCGCGCAGGTAATAACGCATTGTATATTACTATGGAAATGGCAGAAGAACGTATCGCTGAGCGTATTGACGCGAACCTTTTGAACTTGACTATGGACGAGTTGAAGGTTGTAGACAAAGATATTTTTGAATCTCGTATTGACAAGATTAAGAAAAAGACCCAAGGTAAGTTGATCGTTAAAGAATACCCCACTGCTTCCGCACACGCTGGACACTTCCGCGCACTTCTGGAAGAACTTAAACTGAAACGCGAATTTGTTCCAGATATCGTCTTTATAGATTATCTAAATATTTGTTCCTCTCAGAGGATGAAAGCTGGAGCAAATGTTAACTCATATACGTTTGTAAAGGCTATTGCGGAAGAGCTTCGTGGTTTAGCAGTTGAGTATAATGTGCCAATTGTTTCAGCGACACAAACTACTCGTTCTGGTTATGCTAACTCAGACCCAGGACTTGAGGATACTTCTGAATCGTTTGGTTTGCCTGCCACCGCTGACTTTATGTTTGCGTTGGTGTCGAGTGAAGAACTGGAAAACCTGAATCAGATTATTGTCAAACAATTGAAGAACCGTTATAATGACCCAAACTATTTCAAGAGATTTGTGGTTGGTATTGATCGTAGTAAAATGAAATTATATGATGTTGAAGCATCTGCGCAAGAAGGATTGGCTGACGCTGGTAACGTAAAAGATGATAAGCCTCTTTTCGATAAGAGTGATTTTGGTAATCGTATGAAGCAGTCAGGCGATTTTAGCGGATTTAAGTTTTAAGGAGAAACGAAATGAGTATTGATGCTGGTAGAAATGTGAAAGTTGTAGTATTGGAAGCACCAGAGGTGGTTCCACGCCCAGATCTAGTTGGTACATGGTTGGATAACCGTCACTATCATACCTTGGTAGAGTCTGATATGGACTTGTACCTTCCACCAAAATGTTCAACTGATCTTTCTGACCCAAACTGCGACAAGGCTTGTGGTACTTGCAAGAGCGCATTGGATGAACGTAATATCGTTTTCAAATTCCGCAAGAACTACTTCAGCGATGAGATGACAAAGTCTGCATACGAAGGGCTTCGCGATGCAGCTACCGAAACGCAGAACCGTGGTACTGCTGCTGGTCCACGTGGCGAAAAGCTACAAGGTCGCGATTGGGTCACTGCTTATCAATGGGATATTATTGAAGCATTCCAAAAAGGCGCAGGTAATTTGCTGGGCGAAGATCCTATCGAAGCAATCCAAGCTAAATATGCAGAAAACCGAGATCAAGCATCTAATCGTGCTCAAGTATGGCTTCGAGATTCTGTTGATGAGTTTGGTTTTCAATTCGATGATTGGGTTGAAACTACTCGCCGCAAGCCTGCGGCAGAAGCATCTGATGATGCTAAGTGGGTTGAAGAAAGCCTAATCTCAAAGACAACTTATGCTAATCCTGTAAACTCTGGTATTGCTGGTTGGTACGACCGTTATCCACGTATCCCTTATGGTCGTGCTACTTCTTATACAGAAAAGTATTTCGATAAGTTTAAGAAGTCTTATCCTTACCTGCAACACTTGGCTAAAGCGTTTGAAGAGCTTCTACCGTGGCGTTATGGTAATCAGAAACGCGCAGCTGATAAAGTTGATCCACGCTTCTTGGTGCCAAATACTCCATTCTCTACAATCACTGTTAACCGTAATTTTAGAACGGCGGCACACTATGATCCTGCAAACATGGACGACGGGTTCGCGAATATTTGTGTATTCTCTAACTCAGATAATTATTCTGGCGCATATCTTGTTTTCCCAGAAATTGGGTATGCTGTTAACATCAGACCAGGAGATCTTCTTTTTGTTAACAACATGGCTGGTCTCCATGGTAATACTGAATTGGTGCTTGATGACCCCAACGCCGAAAGAATCAGTATTATCGCTTTCTTCCACGAAGGAATGTTGACCCTTGGCACTAAAGAGTACGAAGACGCTCGTCGTAAGTATGTTGACTATTGTAAAACAGATGTAAATAACCCACACTATCGTCCACGTTTTAATGGTGTTTATCCAGGAATGTGGGAAAGTAAAGAGTGGTATGAATTCTGTAAAAAAGAAGTCGGCGAGGTTGAAACCTTGAAGATGCACCCTGAATCTAACGCATCTTCTCTAGATGAGTTCTTTGCCTGATGTGCGCCGTAATTGGTTCTATCTTAAGAAGTCCTTCTCGTAAGGACTTCGACGCTCTAACTCGCGTGTTCATCGAATCTAAAATTCGAGGAATGCACGCTACTGGTCTTGCTTATATTAAGAACGGCGACGTTCACATTATTAAGAAGTCCGTACCAGCTGATGAGTTCCCGTTTGACTTTCCTTCCTATTTAAACGAAGATGGGAATCTCTACCTAATTGGACATTGTAGATATTCAACTTCTGACCTTGAGTATAATCAACCAATTGGTAACGAGAGCCACGCTATTGTTCATAACGGTGTTATCACACAAGAGCTTCCAGAAAACTGGGAGAAGAAGTACGGATATAAAACTGTAACCAAGAATGATAGTGAATTGGTGCAACATTCTAATGATCCATTATCTGAGTTCAGCCATATGTCAATGGCAGTTTGTGAGATAACTGCTTGTACAAAAGAACTTACAATATATCGTAATGGTAAACGCCCATTATATTTGACTTCCATGGCGAATGGCGCTATAATTACTTCTACGGTTGATATTGCTAATCGTGCAGGTTTATATCTTCCAAATATGGAAGTTCCAATGAACACGTATATCACATTTGATTCTAATTTAACTATGAAATTGGATGCTGTTAAAATAAAAGACAGCGTTGATTATCAAAACTATGAAAATTCTCGTAATTGACAATTTGTACCAACCAAATAAAGCTGGCACTTTGGCTAATGGCGCGCAGAAGTTTACTCGCAACCAAATGACTTTATTGTCAGAGGTTGCGAAGACATATTATATCACAGCTAAAGGCAGCGATAAGCAATACGAAAATCAATTCATTCTAGATAACTTCTTTGACCTTTCTTTAGAAGAAAAAACCGATAAGGTTAAACAAACAAAGAAGGTTGCCGAAGAGATCTTAAAGATTATTAAGCAAGTACAACCAGACGTTGTACTTGATTCTTCTTGTAAGCATATGAGTTCTATTTGGGATCAATATCCCACTGGAATTATTTTTGAACATTACCATAAGTCATCTGCTCCACTTGGTCCAGATACTCCTGAAAAGTTCTCAAAGAAGAAAGCATATTGGGTTGGTGTATCTAAGTGGCAAGCTAAACACTTCAATAACTATTTCGATGACACTATCTCTATTCATTACATTGATGAGATTCCAGCTGAGATTAAACGTGCTGAAAGATATGGAATCTTTGTTGGACGATGGGACGGTGGTAAATCCCCACACGTTGCCCTAAAGAACTATATCAAATCAGGCGCTGGGCTTCCAGTCAAATGTTTTATTAAGTTTGGTGGACAAGAAATACCCGCTAAAGAACTAGAGAATCTTCAAAAAGAACCTCTGTTGACTTTTCATATTGATGCCCCGCGCCAAGAAATTCTAGAGGCTATGTCTAAAGCTATGTTCGGTTTGGGTATGGGTAATGAATCAACTGGTATTGTTTGCCTCGAATATGCTACATTTGGCGTACCTTATATCGTCCCAGGAAATAAGGTTGTGGCTGAAATGGAACACATCCCACCTGAAGCATTGTATCTGTGCGATAGAAGTTTGGATATGCCGATACCAGAACAGTACAATAAACACGTTTATACCACTCGCACTTGGTCTATGGGTGATCGTGAGTGGTTGTCAAAGAAAGTTCTTGATACATATAACAAAGAACATTTTATTAAAGAGCACTTGCGAATCATTAAGCAAGCTCAAGAGAAATATCCAAAGGGGTTTATGAATGACTTATGATGTTAAAAAGTGGACA
>VFQS010000129.1_pt1 | contig 102184 bp, 98 predicted proteins | sample 3512361 | NCBI WGS metagenome assembly VFQS01 (sample SAMN10412375, study PRJNA504923) | tailings metagenome | isolation source: Relicate 1 Philex TSF3 active mining | place: Philippines | reverse complement strand
TTGAAATTTATTGAGATATATTGAAATTCATTGATTTTATTCGTCAATAAAATTTAGAATAAATTCTATGATTTGGTTTGAAGATAAATCAATATCGCCCACAAAAAAGCACTTCTTATGAAGTGCTTTTTTTATTTAAATACTGTTAATCGTCTAAAAACGAAAAATTATTTACCTATCTCTTTACAACTTTCTACGAGCTTTTTCTTTCTTAATCAAAGTAAGTTCTCTACTTGTTTGTCCGGCTACTGAAGTGTTTTCCTGTGCTCTTCTTATTAAGTATGGCATCACATCTCTAACAGGCCCAAAAGGTAAATATTTTGCTACATTATAATGATTAGCCGCTAAATTGAAACTAATATTATCACTCATTCCTAATAATTGCCCAAAGAAGATACGTTTGTCATCTTTAGCAATACCTTTTTCATCAAGTAATTGCATTAACTTATAAGAACTTTCTTCATTATGAGTTCCTGCAAAAATGGCCATTTGATCAAGATGCTCTACCATATATAATACGGCAGCATCATAATTAATATCAGTGGCTTCTTTTGATATACAAATTGGTGATTTTAATCCTTTTTCTAAAGCTCTTGCATTTTCTTTTTCCATATAAGCACCACGAACAAGCTTCATTCCAATATGAAAACCTTCTGTTTTTGCTTGTTCATGTAATTGTTTTAAATAATCCAATCTATCCCAACGATACATTTGTAACGTATTGAAAACAATTGCTTTTTGTTGATTGTATTTACGCATCATATCGGTTACAATAGCATCTGCAGCATCTTGCATCCAACTTTCTTCAGCGTCAATCAATAACATAACATCTTTTTCAAAAGCGGCCTTACAAGCAATATCGAAACGAGTAATAACTCTATCCCATTCGTCCCTCTCTGCTTCAGCTAAATTAGCCTTCGCTCCTACTTTCTCATATAAATCAATTCGACCCAAACCAGTGGGTTTAAACACAGCAAACGGAATTGCTTCACGTTCTTTGGCAAATTCAATAGTTTTTAGTGTCATTGCTAAAGCAGCATCAAACTGCGATTCTTCTTCTTTTCCTTCTACCGAATAATCCAAAACAGATGAAACTCCTTTTGTATATAATTTATCAACCACCTTTAAGCAATCAACTTCTGTAACCCCACCACAAAAATGATCAAAAACAGTAGCACGAATTATCCCTTCTACTGGTAAATGAGCTTTCAATGCAAAATTTGTAACTGCAGTTCCCATTTTTACAAGTGACTGACTTCCAATCATATTAAATAAAAAATAAGCTCTTTTTAACTCCGTATCACTTTTTAAAGAAAAAGCAACTTGCGTATTGTCAAATAATTTGTTCATCATATTTTTGATAAAAAGTGACACAAATATACATCAGTTTTTACGAATTTTAAATAAAAATTACCTTATTTTGCAATAAAATTCAAGCTTTCTCATGGAAACAATTTCGGGAACTAATTGCAATATTTATTTTGGAACAGCGGGATATGAAACTTTGGCTTCTATCCTACTTCCTGAAAAATATTCCAAACTATTTATTCTTGTTGATGAAAATACATCGCAGCATTGCCTACCTCATTTTTTAAGTAATTTAGCTACCGAAATCGAGATTGAAATTATAGAATTAGAAGCAGGAGAAATTCATAAAAACATCGCTACGTGCACTGAAGTTTGGGGTGCCTTATCAGAATTAGGTGCCGATCGAAGAAGTATCATATTAAATTTAGGAGGAGGTGTAATTTCCGATTTAGGTGGTTTTGTAGCTTGTACTTTTAAAAGAGGAATTGATTTTATCAATATTCCCACTACATTATTGGCTATGGTAGATGCTTCCGTTGGAGGAAAAAACGGCGTTGATTTAGATCATTTAAAGAATCAAATCGGAATCATTCGCGAACCGAAAGCTGTACTAATTGATACCCATTTTTTAGAAACATTACCAAAAAATGAAATGCGTTCCGGATTAGCAGAAATGCTAAAACATGGTTTAATTCATGATGCTTCCTATTGGAACAAATTTAAAAATTTAAAAGACTTAAATACAAATCATTTAGAAGTTTTAATTCATCAATCAATTCAAATTAAAAGCGAAATTGTATCGATGGATTTGAGAGAAGAAAATATTCGAAAATCATTGAATTTCGGACATACTCTTGGTCATGCAATTGAAAGTTATTTTTTAGAAGAAAATTCGGAAATAACACTTCTTCACGGTGAAGCAATTGCTGTTGGAATGATTTTAGAAAGCTACCTCTCAAAAGAAAAAGGATTATTGAGTAATGATGAATATCAGGAAATTAAATACATAATAAATGATTTTTTTGATCGTATTACTTTTTCTAACGAAGCTATTGATAAAATTATTGAATTACTTGTTTACGACAAAAAAAATGAGTTTGGAACAATTCAATTTGTTTTGTTAGAAGGAATCGGAAAGTCAATCATAAATCAAACAATTGATAATTCGTTGATTTACAAAGCTTTTGAAGATTATAAAAAGTGAAATATTTTTTAAACAACTTTTCCGATTAAGCTATTTTATTTTTTAACTTTGCCCAAATGAAAGAAAATAAAAATCACAACTATCGTAAGCGAATACTGAATAATAGAAAGCACATTTATTCTATTATCGAACGATTCTTATTTACTATATTTTCTTTTCATATTATCGATTTTTTCCAATCATCCAAAACACTAAGCGAAAAACTCCCTATACGTTTTGCAAATATTAGAGTTTGAAAATTATGAATAACTTGTTTTTAATTACTTCATAATTTTTTTAAATCCAAAATTTCAAAATGAACACAAAATATTACGACTTAATCAATCAAACTTTTTATTTTCCACAGGAAGAGTTTACCTTAAATAAAGATAACTTACAGTTTCACGGTATCGACTTAATGAAATTAGTGGAACAATATGGAACTCCTTTGAAATTTACCTATTTACCTAAAATTTCTCAAAACATCAATAGGGCTAAAATGTGGTTCAGAAATGCCATGGAAAAGCACGACTATGATGCAAAATATTTTTATTGTTATTGTACAAAGAGTTCGCATTTTGAGTTTATTCTAAATGAAGCTTTAAAAAATAATATTCACATTGAAACTTCCTCTGCTTTTGACATTAATATTGTTGAAAATTTAATGGAGCAAGGTAAGATAAATAAAAATACCTTTATAGTTTGTAATGGTTTTAAACGCGATCAATATGTAACAAACATTGCTCGTTTAATAAACAATGGACACAAGAATACTATTCCTGTTATTGATAATTTTGAAGAATTAGATTTATTACAAGAACAAATTGATGGTAAATTTAAAATTGGAATTAGAATTGCCGCAGAAGAAGAACCAAAATTTGAGTTTTATACATCACGTTTAGGCATTGGTTATAAAGATATTTTACCTTTTTACAGAAAGCAAATTGCGGAAAACAAAAAAGTGGAATTAAAAATGTTACACTTTTTCATCAATGCAGGTATTCGAGATACTGCTTACTATTGGAATGAATTATTAAAATGTATGAAAGTGTACATTGCCTTAAAAAAGGAATGTCCTTCATTAGATAGTTTAAATATTGGTGGTGGTTTTCCTATTAAAAATTCGTTAGCATTTGATTATGATTACCAATATATGGTTGACGAAATTTTAAATCAAATTAAAATTGCTTGTGATGATGCTGAAGTAGCTGTACCCCATATTTTCACCGAATTTGGTTCGTTTACTGTAGGTGAAGCCGGTGGTGCTTTGTATCAAGTTTTATATCAAAAGAAACAGAATGATAGAGAAAACTGGAATATGATTGATTCTTCATTCATTACAACTCTTCCGGATACCTGGGCAATCAATAAACGCTTTGTAATGATGGCCGTTAATCGCTGGAACGATACCTATGAAAGAGTTTTATTAGGAGGTTTAACTTGTGATGGAGACGATTATTACAATTCAGAACAACACATGAATGCGGTTTACTTACCCAAATATAACAAAGAAAAACCACTTTACATAGGTTTTTTCAATACAGGAGCTTATCAAGAAACAATTGGTGGTTTTGGTGGATTAAGTCATTGTATTTTACCCCAGCCAAAACATATAATAATTGACAAAGACAAAAACGGAATCATTGCTACAGAAGTGTTTTCTGAACAACAAAAAGCGGAAGATGTTTTAGAAATTTTAGGATATAATAAAAAAGAAAAATAAAATATAATGAGTAAAGGACCAGTTAGTAAGTTTATTGAAAAACATTACCTACATTTTAATTCTGCTGCTTTAGTGGATGCTGCAAAAGGATACGAAGAACATTTATTAGATAATGGAAAAATGATGATTACCCTAGCAGGTGCGATGAGTACTGCTGAATTAGGAAAATCATTAGCCGAAATGATTCGTCAAGATAAAGTTCATATTATTTCTTGTACTGGAGCTAATCTAGAAGAAGATATTATGAATCTAGTAGCGCATAATTCATATAAAAGAGTTCCAAATTACAGAGATCTATCTCCCCAAGAGGAATGGGATTTATTAGAAAATCATTATAACCGAGTAACAGATACTTGTATTCCGGAAGAAGAAGCGTTCAGAAGATTGCAATCGCATTTATATGATATTTGGAATAATGCCGATTCTAAAGGAGAGCGTTATTTTCCTCATGAATTCATGTACCAAATGATTAATTCGGGTGTATTAAAACAATACTACGAAATTGATCCTGCCGATTCTTGGATGGTTGCTGCAGCTGAAAAAAACTTACCAATTGTAGTTCCTGGTTGGGAAGATAGTACCATGGGAAATATTTTTTCTTCTTATTGTATTAAAGGTGAATTCAAGCCTACGACAATGAAAAGCGGCATCGAATACATGATGTGGTTAGCTGATTGGTATCCAAAAAACTGTGCCGGAAAAGGAATTGGATTCTTTCAAATTGGTGGAGGAATTGCAGGAGATTTTCCAATTTGCGTGGTTCCAATGCTTTATCAAGATATGGAAATGCACGATGTACCGTTTTGGAGTTATTTTTGCCAAATTTCAGATTCAACAACGAGTTATGGATCTTATTCTGGGGCCGTTCCAAACGAAAAAATTACTTGGGGAAAATTAGACATTCACACTCCTAAATATATTGTAGAGTCTGACGCTACGATAGTTGCGCCATTGATGTTTGCTTATATTTTAGGTTGGTAAAAAAAATAAAAAAAATATTTCAAATTACTTGAAAATATAAGCTAAGGATATTACATTTGACGAAAATACAAGATTAAAAACAACCCAATGAAAAGAGTTATTGTTGATTACGCAAAATTAACAAATGAAATCTTAACCCTACTAGTTGAGAAATTTCCTGATGGCTATGATGATTCAGACATCATCCGTTTTAAAAATGCCAAAAATGAAACTGTTGAAGCAGTTGAAGTTCGAACGACAGATACAATCTTTTTAGTAAAAGTAAGTACTAAATTATCAGACAGAATCGAGAATTACGATGAAGATGATATCATTACAGAAGAAGTTGTAGTTGATAAAATTGTAGGTCTAAAAGAATTAGATATCGAAGATGATGAAGACGAATCTGAAGAAGAAGAAACAGCTAATGATTCTGAAGATCCTGAAGATTTAGATGACGAAGATTAATAAAAAAAGGGAATTCATTTTTGAATTCCCTTTTTCAATTATAAATAGCGTTCTATAATAATTTGCTTATGATGTAATTCGTGTCCTAAAACACAATAGCCTATTCCTCTAACAGACACACTTGCGCCCGAAGCAGTTCCCAATTTTAATAAATCTGAAATAGAAAAATTTTTATAAAGAGATATTGTAGCATCTCTAACAGTGCGATATTCTTCTAACAAGCTTTCAAATTCACGATCATTAGCATTTGCAGCAACAACATATTCATTTTCATCAAAGCCAGGTAAAGCAGTAGAATCGTTTCTAACAATTCGCAAAGCTCTATATGCAAAAATCCGCTCTGCATCAATTAAATGTAATAGCAAATCTTTAATAGTCCATTTGCTGGTTTCATAACTATATTCTTGTTTAAAATCAGGAATTGATTTAAAAAAAAGAATCATTTCCTCTTTTTGATCAATCAATCCTTTTACAATATTTTGTTCTGAAACCAATTTTATATAATTCATTTGATACGGAACATACTCGTTTGATTGTAAATCTTTCATCAGTTTAAGCTATAAAAAAAAAGCCTCTATTGAGGCTTGATAAATTAAAGTTCTTTAAAAATTGTATGCATCAAACGTTTTTTGTCGTTGATACTTTCTTCTAAAGAAATCATTGTTTCCGTTCTATATACACCTTCAATATCGTCAATCATAAAGATTACTTCTTTAGCATGTTTAGTGTCTTTTGCTCTTATTTTACAAAAAATATTAAACTTACCAGTAGTTACATGCGCTACAGTTACATAAGGAATTTGATTGATACGTTCTAAAACAAACTTAGTTTGCGAGGTATTATGCAAAAACACTCCTACATAGGCAATAAAAGAATAGCCTAATTTTTCATAATCTAGCGTAAGGGAAGATCCTTGAATAATACCTGCATCCTCCATTTTCTTAACTCTAACATGAACTGTTCCTGCAGAAATTAATAATTTCTTAGCTATGTCGGTAAAAGGAACTCTCGTGTTATCAATTAACATGTCCAAAATTTGATGATCTACTTCATCTAAACGAAACTTACTCATAAGTGCTTGTAATAAATGTTAAATTATTAAATTCTTATCAACACCATTGCAAATTTATTAAATTATTTTTATTCCGTTATTAAAAAACACTGAATTATTAATGGTAAAAGTTGCCTTTGCTCCTATTTCTGGAAAATGTTTTCCATCTGAAGAAAAAAGCTTTGATTCACAATCATATTCAATGTGTCCAAAATAATTCTCTAAATCTGATATTTTAGAAATAATTGCAACAAATTCAATTTTACCTGCAATTAACATTTCTTGATATTGAGCTGCAAAGTTAATTATTTTTTCAACATTATTATCAATAATTTTGACATTTCTGTAGATAAAATCGAAAAAACATTTATTATTTTGAGGAATTCTTAAATAATTAACCAAATAATTATTAACTACAACGTTTTCGTTTCCAGCTACAAATGAAGACAATAAGGCAACAAATACAAATTTTCTACTTTCTTCTCTATTGTAATCAGAGTTAAAATGTCCGGCTTCAAATAAAATAGTAGGTGTATTTTGAGTCATAAAAAAATCACCTGTACAATTTATATTATAACTATCATCAAAACGACCTATTTGATTCGGAATATAAGAACTTAACGCTGTAACCATATTATTAATTACCCCTACCGCTTTTAATCTGGTTTCATTAAAATTACAAGCATTATCAAAAGCTGGGGCTAAAAAAGAAATGGTTGCGGGTAAATTATTACCTGACGTGCCAAAAATTGTACGTTGATCATGTAAATTATAACAGAAGTCGGGTTTAAATTGATTATAAATTCGTTTCAATAATTGCATTTCGGGTTGAGTTTCAGCTGCAGCGTCTCTATTCAAATCAACTCCATTAGCATTTTCTCGAGTATAAGCATGAGCACCATCTGGATTAAGCACTGGAATACATAATAAGGTATAATTGGATTTTATTGCAGTTGCTAATTCAGAATCAGAATGTAGAAAGTTAAAAAAATCAAATAAACCTTTAGTTGTAGTGGGTTCATTACCGTGCATTTGTGACCAAATCAAAATTTTAGTCTTTCCTGTACCAATTTTAACTTGATAAATACTTTTTTGTTTTACCGATAAACCTATTATTTTAATTTCAAAATCATCGCTAAACGAATTCAAAATAGGTAAAATCTTATCTAAATGAATATATTTCCCTTTTAAATCTGTGACAAGATATTTGGTAGCAAGTGATAGAAAATCCATAAATAAAATTTGATTTACAAATGTAAATAAGTTTGTATTTACAATTGTAAACATAAAAATAGGTTTGTTAATTCACTTCTGTAAACAGTTTAAAGCATTTATTCATCAATACAATTTTACAATAAATAAATAAAAATTTAATATATTTATTTTCAGTATTTTAATTTATTTTATTTAATATTTTAATTTAAAATAAATAACTAAAAACAGGTATTTATTTTGGATTTTAATATTAAATAATTTACATTTGTAACATACTTTTATTTCCTAAATTAGTTACAATGGTAAACATCGACGAATTTATAAAACGCTTAGAAATTATACTGGATTATTATAATTTATCGGCTTCTGCTTTTGCTGATAAAATTAACGTGCAACGTTCAAGTTTATCTCACCTACTCTCTGGTCGAAACAAACCTAGTTTGGATTTTATCATAAAAGTTATTGAAGTGTTTCCAGAAGTAGATTTATATTGGATATTAAATGGAAAAGGCACATTCCCAAAACAAGAAAAACATTTAATTGTAAAAGCTGAAGATTCAAAAAATAGTCCAGAACCATTACCAGATTTATTTTCAACCGTAACAAATGATCATCAGTTACCAAATAAAAGCATTCAAAAACCTATCGGTTTAACCAAACAATCTGAAAAAGAAATTGAACGAATCGTAATATTCTATTCTGACGGAAGTTTTAAAAATTACCAATCGTAACTTTTTATTGTTGTTTTGGCACGTAGCTCAAATCGGGATTTTTTCCTACAACCCCAATAAAATAACGCTCTAAAAATGCAATATCTGTTTCAATATTTCCTGTTGGGTAATAAGGTTCATTATATACCACTTGTTTTTTGCCATAATCAAAAGCAACTGGAATTATTGGCACATTCGCTTTTAAGGCAATATAGTAAAAGCCCGTTTTCCATTCGGTTACTTTTTTTCTTGTGCCTTCTGGCGCAATCGCTAATCTAAAAACTTCATTTTTTAAGAAAACAGCAGCAATAGAATCTACTTTATTCTCGTTTTTTTGACGGTTTAAAGGCCTTCCGCCTGTCCATGTGAAAAAATAATTAAAAGGAAAAACAAATAACTCCTTTTTGGCAACATAATTAATTTCCATATTAAGTATACCGCGTGTAAATATTCCTAAGAAAAAATCCCACCAGCTAGTATGAGGCACTGCAATTAATACACATTTTTTTATTTCTGGAGCTAGTGTTCCAATAACTTTCCATCCCAAAAGTGTGCAGAAAATAAATTTATACAGTTTTTGTTTCATTAATGGCTAATTTTTCACAAAAATAAAATTATATTTACGATTACAAAGAAAACAAAGATGATTAAGCGCTTATTAAGTTACATTTTACCTGTTAAAGTTTATGAAACTCCTTCAAAAATAAGTACTAATTTAGAAGTTACATGGAATAATGGCTATTTGGTATTGGATTCTAAAAACACTAACTACTCTTTTGGTAGTCTACAACGTGCATTAAAAAAAGGATTAAAATATATTGGTTATGAAAGAATTAGAAATTTTAAATCCATTTTAATACTTGGTGTTGCAGGTGGAAGTGTTATTGAAACATTAAAAAAAGAAGTAAAATTTACTGGAAAAATAACAGGTGTAGAAATTGATGCTACTGTTATTGATTTAGCGAATAAATACTTTGGATTAAATAAGTATAATAATTTAGAAATTGTTAATGATGATGCTTTTGAATTTGTTTTAAAAACCAAAGAAACGTATGACTTAATAGTAATTGACATTTTTCAAGATACTAATATGCCCAACTTTTTATTTGAAGATTTTTTTATTAACAGAATTAATTTACTACTCAATGTGAACGGATTTATCCTTTTTAACACGATGGCTTTACAATATAAAGACAGAAGAAGAAACGCTATTTATAAAAGTAAATTTGACAGTAATTATTCTGTTAGATTATATCCGAAAATTGAAGAACACAACGAATTATTTACAATTAAGAAATTACAATAATTTTCTAGCCCTTTCAAGATCTTCTTCGGTATCAATTCCAATACTGCCGTGAGTTGTTTCAACCATTTTAATACGCTTTCCGTATTCTAAATAGCGAAGTTGCTCTAGCTTTTCGGAAGCTTCTAAAGAAAGCATGGGTAAATGATAAAAATCTAAAAGGGCTTGTTTTCTAAAAGCATAAATTCCGATGTGTTTCATGTAACGAACACCAGCGTTTTCATCCCGCGGAAACGGAATCACTGATCGCGAAAAATAAAGCGCAAAACCTTGTTGGTCTGTAATGACTTTTACGTTATTGGGATTATTTATTTCTTCTTTATCGTTAATTTGAAACATTAGCGAACCTAAATCAACTTTCTTTTCAGAATCGTTTTTAAAAATAGTAATTAATTCTTCTAAAGGTTCTTTATTAATAAACGGTTCATCGCCTTGAACATTAATTACTAAATCAACATCCATATTTTCAACTGCTTCTGCAATTCGATCACTTCCGCTTTCATGCGCTTTAATCGATTTGATTGCTTTGCCTCCATTCAAAATAATTTCATCAAAAATTAAATCTGAATCGGTAACCACAAAAACATCATCAAATAAATTTGTATTTACTGCCGCTTCATAGGTTCTGCGAATAACAGTTTTTCCTCCTAAATCTTGCATTAACTTGGCAGGAAATCGTGTAGAAGCATAACGAGCGGGAATAACAGCAATGATTTTCATTTTTTGATTTTATTTTTACAAAAGTATTAATTTTTAAAAAACTCGTCTTTAAATCCGATTAAATATAACTTTTCTTGAGCACGAGTAATTGCAGTATAAAGCCATCTTACATAATCTACATCAATTCCATCAGGTAAATATGGTTGTTCAACAAAGACTGTTTTCCATTGACCTCCCTGCGATTTATGACAGGTTATTGCGTATGAAAACTTAACTTGTAAAGCATTAAAATATTCGTTTTCTTTTACTTTTTGCAATTTTTTATATTGTTGTCGTTCATCTTCATAATCTAATAATACTTCTTGATATAACTGATTTGATTGTTCATAAGTTAACGAAGGTGATTCGCTCATAATGGTATCCAACATCAGAATAGTATCAAAAGGCGCTTGATTAGGATAATCAACCATTCTGATTTTTACGGAGGCGAATTTGAATCCGTATAATTCCTGAATTTTTCTTATTTCTAAAATTTCAATGATATCACCATTAGCAATAAATCCGGCCTCAGAATCTTCTTTCAACCAAAAATAATTGTTTTTTACAACCATTAAATAATCGCCAGTCGAAAGTTCACTTTCTTTAGACAATATAGAGGTTCGTATTTGCTGATTATATTGATTAGCTCTTTTATTTGAACGGACAATAAAAACAGTATCTTCTAATCCATAATTATCATAGGCTCCATGAATAGCGTCTTGAATATCATATCCATCTTGCAATCGAACAATATCTTTAAAACCAATTAAGTTGAATTGAAAGGTGTCAATAAAATGAGAATCTAATAATTCTCGCAATTGAGTTGCATTATATAAAATTCCTGAAGTTTCAGCTTGACGCATGACTTCATCTAGTTCAATATGCTGCACATTCTTTTGATAATGAAGGGAAAGTGTGTTTATATCTAATGCTGGACTAATTGTCATATTAACCGGTGGCAACTGAGCGGTATCTCCAACGAGTAATAGTTTGCAATTTTTACCAGCATCTACATAAAAAAACAAATCATCTAGAAGCGAACCATTTTCATATAATTTAGAATCTTGAGAAGTGTCGGATATCATTGACGATTCATCTACAATAAATATAGTATTTTTAAATTTATTTTGCTGAAGCGTAAAACTCACCCCGCCCGATTTAGATTTTTTTGGAAAATAGATACGCTTATGAATGGTGTAAGCTGGTTTACCGGAATAATTACTGATGACTTTTGCAGCACGACCTGTTGGCGCTAACAAAACACATTTCATATTTATAGCTTCCAAATGATTAATTACTGTAGAAATAATAGTCGTTTTTCCAGTACCGGCATACCCTTTCAAAACAAAAATTTCATCGTTTGAAGTATTCAATAAAAAAACGGCTATTTTTTGAAAAAAAAGATTTTGTTTTTCAGTAGGCTGAAACAAAAAATTTTGATGCAGTAACTTATAAAACAACGATGAAGTAATCATTTATAGAAATGGCTTTAATTATTTATCAAATATAGTGTTGATTTTTGAAAGAAAAGAGATATGATTGGAAAAAAATTGTAGCTTTGCCAATAGTATTAAACCCTATAGTTTATAAGTAAGGTTATTAAAATATGGTAATTTCATCTGGTGACATCACTCAAAAAACGTATAAAAAATTAGTTCTTCAGGTTTCCTTGAATGAATTGTCTTTTTGTGTTATTGATTTAATTACGCATAAAGTGGTTCATACACAGGAAGTGTTTTTTGAAAAAAATAAAGTAATCGAAGAGCAACTCTGGCGTGCATTTGTAGATTTTTCAATACTCACAAATTCTTATGATGAAGTAATTGTTTTGCATAACAATAATCTAAATACATTTGTACCTACATCGCTATTTGATGCGGCATTTTTAGCAAGTTATTTACAATACAATACCAAAGTTTTTGAAACCGATTTTTTTGCTTACGATGCTATTATTCCATTCGAAATCAACAATGTGTACATTCCATTCATGAATATTAATAATTTCTTATTGGATCAATTTGAAAGTTTTGATTATAAAAATAGTAACTCTATTTTGGTAAAAAAAATTATCGAAATTTCTAAAAATGTAGAGGAAAAGCAAGTATTTGTTCATATTCAAAAAGAGCATTTTGAAATGATTGTTGTAAAAAATCAAGAATTACTTTTATTCAATTCCTTTCAATATGCAACCCCAGAAGACTTTATTTATTACCTATTATTTACTTGCGAACAATTACAATTAAATCCTGAAACCATTAGCGTTCAATTGTTAGGTAATTGTACTGAAGGTGATGAATTATTCAAAATGGCATATAAATACATTAGAAATTGCTCCTTATTTAACGTTTCGCATTTAACTTCAGGGTTTGATGTTTCAGCATCTGAAATTCGAAAACACTTTATACTATATCATTCATGAGAATTATTTCAGGAAAACACAAAGGTCGTCGACTAGTAGCACCAAAAAACTTACCTGTTCGACCTACAACCGATATGTGTAAAGAATCGTTATTCAATATTTTAAATAATCATTTTAATTTTCATGGCTTAAAAGTTTTAGATTTATTTGCCGGAACTGGTAATATAAGTTATGAATTTGCTTCGCGAGGCGCCGGTCCAATTACCAGTGTTGATGCTGATTTTGGATGCATTAATTTCATAAAAAAGACTACTTCAGAATTAGATTTAGATATATCTACAATTAAAAGTGATGTTTTTTCTTTTCTAGAAAGAAATAAAGCTACTTACGATATAATTTTTGCCGATCCTCCTTATGATTTGAGTCAGGATAATTTTGAAAAAATCATACAACTAATCTTTGAAAACGAACTTTTAGATGAAGAAGGAATGCTCATTGTTGAACATTCAAAACACACCAAATTAGAGCATATGACTAATTTTTCGTTCTCAAAAAATTATGGCGGTTCTGTTTTTTCCTTTTATAAATTTGAAAGCGACGAAGAAGAAGATTTTGAAGAAGAAGATGAAGGTTAATCATCATAAAAAATAAAAAAAAGCAGACCTGTAAGCCGGATTCTGTCTCCAATAAATTGAAGCCTTATCATTTATCTAGATCATGTATTACTACATGACTCAAGCTGCCTACCCTTCAACATCGGACGAGTCGCCCTTATTCTGATTACTCAGAAACTGCTGATATACTTGGCATTTCACCGCATAGAGTTTACCTGGTTTCACTACAGCATTATCTGTACATACTTTCTGTTGCACTGGTCCTCACCTTTCGATGGACGGGCGTTACCCGCTATGCTACTCTTTGGTGTCCGGACTTTCCTCTCCCAAAAAATCGGGAACGATAAGGCGGTCTGCATTGCAAATTTAGAGTTTAGAATTTAGAATTTAGAACTTAATACTAATTATTTTTATTTATAAACCAATTTGTGAATAACTTGTATACAACTTATTTGTAATTTGGAAATCTGAACTTGTTTTTTGATGAAGTGCTACTTATATTTGTAATTCAATTGGTAATATGGAACAATTTATTGTATCAGCTCGAAAATATCGTCCGCAAACATTTAAAGATGTTGTGGGGCAACAGGCTATTACTAATACTTTGCTAAATGCTATTGAAACCAATCACTTGGCGCAAGCCTTATTATTTACAGGTCCAAGAGGTGTTGGAAAAACGACTTGTGCGCGCATCTTAGCCCGAAAAATCAATCAAGAAGGCTATGATGATCCGTATGAAGATTTTTCGTTTAATGTGTTTGAATTAGATGCTGCTTCAAACAATGGTGTAGATGATATTAGAAGTATTATCGACCAAGTAAGAATACCTCCACAAACCGGAAAATATAAGGTATATATTATCGATGAGGTTCACATGCTATCTCAAGCTGCTTTTAATGCTTTTTTAAAAACATTAGAAGAACCACCAAAACATGCTATTTTTATTTTAGCTACTACCGAGAAACATAAAATTATTCCAACGATTTTATCGCGTTGCCAAATATTTGATTTCAAACGTATTACAGTTAAAGATACGAAAGATCATTTAGCTGAAATTGCTAAAGAGCAAGGTGTTGAATTTGAAGACGATGCTTTACATATTATTGCCCAAAAGGCGGATGGTGCTATGCGTGATGCTTTGTCAATTTTTGATAGAGTAGTTTCTTATTGTGGTAAAAACCTAACTAGACAAGCGGTTACTGAAAATTTAAATGTACTGGATTTCGAATATTACATTCGTATCACCGATTTAATTTTAGAAAACAAAATTCCCGATTTATTAGTAGCTTATAATGATATTCTATCAAAAGGATTTGACGGACATCATTTTATTGCTGGACTAGCTTCACATTTTAGAGATTTATTAGTTTGTAAAAATCCTGCTACTTTACCATTATTAGAAGCTGGAGAACAAGCTCAAGCATTATATGCAGCACAATCACATAAAGCTATGCACGATTTTCTAATCAAAGGAATCGAGTTGGCCAACGAATGTGATTTAAAATTCAAAGTAAGTCAAAACCAGCGACTACTCGTTGAACTTTGTTTAATGCAATTAGCCTCTATCACTTTTGATGGAGAAAAAAAAAAGTAGCTAAATTTATAATACCGGCTACATACTTTAAGAACAACTCCTATTCTATTGTTGAAGTTCCAAAAACGGAAGCACAACCAAAAGAAGAAACTACTATTGAAATTTTAGAACCTACTGAAATTGAATTAACATCAAGTGAAGTTATTTCAATAGAAAAAGTAGCAATTCCAGAAGTTCAAAAACCAGTTTTACCTAATTTAAATCTGACAGAAACAAGAGTTTCATCACTTTCTTTAGCTAGTATTAAAGCTAAAAAGGAGCTTGAAGCACAACAGTTACATCATCAAAAACATCGTGAAGAGTTACCTACAGAGCCATTTAATGAAACGGATATGCTACTGCAGTGGAATAAGTTTGCTCAAAAAATGACCGATACAGGAAAACGTTTAATGGCGACTTATATGCAAATGAATGACCCAACATTAAACGGAACTACTATAACTTTAGAACTTCCAAATCAAAGTACCAAAGAGGAATTTTTGTCAGGTTCAATTGAATTGTTAGGTTACTTAAGAGGCAAATTGCACAACCACGACATTACAATTGAAGTAGTTGTAAATGAAACAGTTGAAAATAAATATGCTTTTACCCCACAAGAAAAATTTGAACGATTAAAACAACTTAATCCAAATTTAGATTTATTACGAAAAACATTTGATTTGGATGTTTAATCAAATCTTCCCGTAATACATCGCCTTCACAATACCATCCGATAATCCAATTTTTGGAACATAAATATTTCGAGCGCCACTCCATTTCATTGCATTAAGATAAATACGAGTTGCAGGAATAATAACATCGGCACGGTCTGGATTCAAACCTAAATCTGCGATACGTTGCTCATAAGTCATGTTATTCAGTTTTTGATATTGCGCTTGAATATACATGTAAGACAAAGGTTTATCTTGATGTTTTTCAGATAGTTTGAATAATTTATTAATATTTCCGCCTGAACCAATTAAGATAATATTGTCAAACGACTCTGTGGTTTGTTTGATCCATTTTTCAATTTCTTGCCAAACTATGTCAGAAACCATGTTGTTTAACAATCGAACTGTTCCAATTTTAAACGATTTTGAAGCAATTATTTTTCCTTCAACAAATAATGAAAATTCTGTGCTACCTCCACCAACATCAACATATAAAAATGTTTTTTCAGAATCGATAAATCGTGTTAAATCAGAAGATGCAATTATGGCGGCTTCTTTTTTACCATCAATAATGTCAATATCAATATCGGCTCTATTTTTAATAATTTCAACAACTTCTTTTCCGTTGTATGCTTCTCGTAAAGCCGAAGTTGCGCAAGCTTGATATTTTTCTACTTTATGCACTTTCATTAATAATTTAAACGCTTTCATAGCATCTACCATGCGTTCAATGTTTTCATCTGTTATTTCCCCAACGGTAAAAGCATCTTGACCCAAACGAATGGGAACCCTTACTAAGGAACTTTTATTAAATTGAGTGGCACAATTTTCTTGTTCAACTATGTTTGTTACCAGCAAACGCATGGCATTAGATCCAATATCGATAGCGGCATATTTTTTTATGTTGATCATTCTTTTAATTTCAAATTAAATTACTGTTTCAGCAATTACATCCAATTTCATTTGGTAATAATTATACATTTCTAATTGTGCTCTAAAAGGTTTTTCATTTTCGCGTCTTCTGTATTTATTAGTTAGATCATTTGAATGAATTCGGGCTTTAACATTGGCTTTCCAACCAATTTCAAAGGTTTCCATCAATTCCTTTTTAATATCTTCATCATAAATAGGACAAGTAACTTCAACTCGTGCATCTAAATTTCGAGTCATAAAATCGGCAGAAGAAATAAATACATCAGGATCTCCTCCATTAGCAAAAATATAAATTCGAGAATGTTCAAGGTAATTATCTACAATACTTATGGCTTCAATATTTTCACTTAAGCCTTTAATCCCGGGAATCAAACAACAGATGCCTCTAATAATTAATTGAATTTTTACACCAGCATTACTTGCTTCATATAGTTTATCGGTCATCTTAAAATCCGAAATACTATTCATTTTTAATTTTATATAGGCTTCTTTACCTAATAAAGCATTTGAAATTTCTCTTTCAATTAATTTATTAAATTTTCCTCTGGTGTAGTGTGGAGAAACAATTAAGTGTTTATAGCGATGTACACGATAGTTAACATCAAAGAAATCAAAAATCTTTGAAGCATCTTTTAAAATTTCAGTATTACTCGTAAACAAAGTTACATCTGTATATACTTTAGCTGAATTTTCATTGAAATTACCCGTTGAAATAAGTCCGTATCGTTTTATCTTTCCATCTTCAATGCGCTCAATAACACATATTTTACTATGCACTTTTAATCCTTTTACTCCAAAAATAAGTTCAATTCCTTCGGTTTGCATTTGTTCCGAATAGGAAATATTACTTTCTTCATCAAATCGCGCTTGCAACTCAATTTGAACCGTAACTTTCTTACCATTTTTAGCAGCATTTATTAAGGAACTAACAATTTGAGAATTCTTAGCTAAACGATACAATGTAATTTTAATTGAAGCTACTTTAGGGTCAAGAGCCGCTTCACGCAAGAATTTAATTATATATGAGAATGACTGATAAGGCGCGTATAATAAATAATCTTTCTTTTTAATTTTTTCTAAAATACTACCTTCCAATGACAAACCCGAAATTGGCAACGGTACATTTTCTTTGTACAATAAATCATATCTTCCTAAATTAGGAAAACTCATATAATCTCTACGATTGTGATATCTACCCCCTGGAATAATACTATCGGAACTATCAATTCGCATTCCACGCAAAAAGAAATCTAAAGTATCTTTTCCAATTGCTTGATCATAAACAAATCGAACAGGTTCACCCACGCGTCTATCTTTAACAGAAGAGGAAATTTTTTCAATCAAACTTTTACTCAAGTCACTATCAAATTCCAGCTGTGCATCACGGGTAATTTTAATCATGTGAGCCGAAATACTTTCGTAATCAAATATATTAAATATATTATTTAAGTTATAACGTATAACATCATCTAATAGAATAATATACTGTTTTTCAGAATTAGAAGGAAGTACTACAAAACGATTAATAGTATTTGGAATTTCTACTACCGCATAACGAACTTCTTTAGCTTTTTCATTAAGTAATTCACTTCCTTTCATCACTAATTTAACCGCTAAATATCCAGAAGTATCTTTAAGTAATGGAAATTCTTCCAAATCATTCAACATGATAGTTACTAAAGCTGGACTAACTTTTTGAATAAAATAATCATGAATAAATTTTTCTTGCTCTTTTGAAATATCTTTTTCATTGATAATGAATATATTTTCGAGCTCTAGTTTATTTTCGATTTCGTTTAAAATACGCAAACTTTCAGATTGTTGTTCGATAACAATTTCAGTGATTTCTTTTAATAACTGCTCTGCTTTAACACCTAATATTTTTTCAGATTCAGCACTTTCAAGGCTCATTCTGCGAATAGCTGCATAACGAACTCTAAAGAATTCATCTAAATTATTAGAAAAAATACCTAAAAACCGAAATCGATCTAACAAAGGAACATTTGCATCATTTGCTTCTTGCAGTACCCTGGCATTAAAAGTTAACCAACTTTTCTCTCGATCTATATAACTATTATATGTATTATTCATGATATTCCTTGACTTGAAAACAGAATAAATCTGTTATTTTATTTCTGCCTAAATTATTTTCCTAAAGTCATTAAAAGATTTAAGATTCCAAATTTATTAACAATATCTCTAAATGCTTTAATATGAATCAAAATATTTAGAATTTACAACAAAATTTATAATTAAATTAAGATTTAAGGCGCTAAACGATCAATTTTCCAATTAAAATCATTTTGTAATTGGTATCTAATTCGGTCGTGTAAACGATTTGGACGACCTTGCCAAAACTCAACTTCAACAGGTCGAACTAAAAAACCACCCCAATGACTCGGACGTTCAATTTCTTTCCCTTCCCATTCTTTTTCTAAAGCTAACAAATTAGTTTCTAAAAGTTCTCGATTGGGAATAATTTCACTTTGAGGTGAAACTAAAGCTCCGAGTTTACTTCCGTCGGGGCGCGATGCAAAATAGTTATCCGAGATATTATCAGCAGTCTTCTCGGCTTTTCCTTTAATAATAATTTGGCGTTCTACCGTTGGCCAAAAGAATGACAAGCAAACATTTGGATTTTGTAAAATAGCTTTACCTTTCTCTGAATTATAATTGGTATAAAATATAAAACCTTCTTCATTAAACTTTTTAAGCAACACAACTCTAGCTTTAGGAAAACCATCCAAACCTATTGTTGCCACAGTCATAGCATTAACTTCTTCAGCTGCGTTTAAATCTTCTGCTTCATAGAACCATTTATGAAATAAATTAATAGGATCTTCTGGAATTTGGTGCTCTAACAAAGCACTCTTTTCATATGATTTTCTATAGTTACTTAAATCCTTCATTTTATTTTCTAAATTTGAATAACAAAGTTACAAACTCTAATGCACTTTTTTGCTAAAGTAAACCATTATTTAAACCTTTTTTAATATCTTTAGTCTTACTTCATATTAAAATTAGAATTTTGCAAGACGAAAAAGAATTTGTAATCGCCTTATTAGATCCAAAAACGCAAAATGAAGCGTTTAGAAGACTCTTGCAACTCTATCAAAAACCATTGTATAATCACATTAGGGGAATTGTTCTTAATCATGATGATTCTGATGATGTATTACAAAATACATTTATCAAAGTATATTCTAATTTAAAAACATTTAAAGGCGAATGTAAATTATTTTCATGGATGTATCGAATTGCTACAAACGAATCCATTACTTTTTTACAACAACGTGCCAAAAAACAAGGAATATCAAACGAAGAAGTTAAAGAAAAAGCGCTTAATAAATTAGAAAGTGATGTTTATTTTGATGGAGATGAAATTCAATTGAAGCTACAAAAAGCTATTGCTTCGCTTCCAGAAAAACAGCAACTAGTTTTCAAAATGAAATATTTTGAAGAATTAAAATATGAAGAAATGTCAGAAATTCTGGAAACTTCAGTTGGTGCTTTAAAAGCAAGTTATCACATTGCTGTGAAAAAAGTAGAAGAATTTTTACAAAAGAATTAAACCATTTACAACTATTTATGTCTAATGATTATGAAGAATTATGATTTAGAAAATAACGATAAAATTACAACCGGATTTACCATTCCAGAGCATTATTTTGAGCAATTTGAAGCAAAAATGATGCAACAAATTTCTACTCAAAAAACAACAGTAAAAGAAGTAAAATTAGTTTCGTTATTTTACAGAAAACAAGTTTGGATGAGTAGCATTGCAGCCCTAATCTTATTAGCTATTGCTATTCCAGTTTATTTCAACATGGCAAAAGAAAATAATATGGATTCACATAGTATTGAAATTTATCTTGCAAATGAGCAACATTTGAGTGAAAACGAAATAATCGAGCATTTATCAGAAGAAGATATAAATGCCTTGGAAAATTCACTTAGCGCTTCTACAAATGAGAATGATGCAATTGAAAATTATTTATCCGAATCAGAACATTTAGATTATATATTAAACGAATAAGATTATGAAAACAAAATTCATGTTACCTATTGTATTGGTATTACTAAGCTTTACTGCTTTTTCTCAAGGTTTTAGAGGAAAGAAAGACAAAGTAAAAGCTTTAAAAGTGGCTTATATTACCGAAGAATTAAATTTAACAACAGAAGAAGCCCAACGATTTTGGCCTATTTATAATGCATTTGATGACAAACAAGCCGAATTGCGTCATGAAAAAATTAGAGCCATTTTGGATCGATTTGAGCCAGGAAGTGTTGAAAAACTTTCAGAAAAGGAAGCCAATTCGCTTTTAGCACAAATGGAAACAATTGAAGAAAATTTATTTGCCCTTCGCAAAAAATTCATTAAAGATTTGAACGGTGTAATTAGTGCAAAAAAAATCATCAAACTCAAAAAAGCAGAAGATGATTTTAATCGTCAATTGTTAAGGCAAATGCGTGATAAAAGAAGAGATTAGTTACAAAACGCTCCTATTATTTGAGCGTTTTTTTATTTTATTTCAAACCGTACTAATTTATTTTTACCCGTGGCATAAAATACTTTATTGGATTCAAATCGAAAGGTATAAAAATCTTTATCATCTGATGTTTTAGTCCAATTTTCGCCAAAATCATCCGAATAAAACAATCCAGTTCCACCAACAGAAATTATTTTTTTACCTTTTGATTTAGGCACAAATTGAACACAAGAAGCATACCCAAAAGCATCGTTATCAGCAATCAATTTCCAAGTTTTACCACCATCTAATGTAATCGCCTTATTTGACCAATTTTGTTGTTGTTTTAAATAGTTTCCTCCGGCAATAATTCCTAATTCATCATTATAAAAATCAGCAGTAAAAATACCGGTCATTTCTTCCCCTTGGACTATTGGAGTATCATAAACTTGCCAAGTTTCACCAAAATCATGTGATACAAATACTCTCGATTTTTTTCCGCCAGAAACCATAAAAATCGATTTTCCTTTTACAATTAAATTGGTATTACTAGTGGCAAAAGCCGCTTCGCCTTCATAAACTTTAGGCAAATTGTCACACGAGATTTTTTCCCAAGAAGTACCTCCATCGGTAGTTTTTATAAATGACAAACAATTTTCGGTAGGATCTCCCATTGCAAAACCATTTAAATCATCAATAAATTGCATACTATCGTAAAAAACCTTCTCGTTTTCTTCACTATAAACAATGGTTTCTTGCAGCGATTTTTTATCAATTTTTATCAATATAGCTGGATTTCCAACAGACAAAATGAAGACGGCTTCTTTGGTTACAGCTATACTTCTGAATTCGGTTGCTGAATTGACTGATTGAATAGTGTGAATGTGTAAAGAATCCTTTTTCTTATCATAAAAACCATACCTTCCTTTATCCATTCCCATCCAAACTTTGTCGCCATCCACAAAAATAGCTCTACAACTTAATTTTGATTTTGATAAAATTTCGGATTCAAAAACTACTGGTTTATTTTGAGCAGTTGATACTATTACAAATAGAAATGCGATAATTTGTTTCATCTTTTTAAAATTTATTTTTCAGTAGAACATTTCTTATCGCCTTTTAATCATTAGTTTGCATTTACAAACTTTTTATTAATAGCGATTTTAAAATAGAATTAGATCCAAAGTTAATCAATTCAATACAATAAATTAAATTATTGGTTAGCGCTTTATTATAATGAAAATAAAACCAATTAATTTGTATCTTTGCCTCCCGAATTATCGGAATGATTTAAACTATAAAATGAGATTACACAGAAATTTAGTTTTCACCACAATTGATTCGCTAATGGCGATTTTTAATGATGGAGAATATGCCGATAAAGTTGTTGCGAGAGCTTTAAAAAAAGACAAGCGTTGGGGAAGTCACGATCGAAAATTTGTTGCGGAAACCATCTATGAAATTGTTCGTTGGAAAAGACTTTATGTTGAAATTGCCGAAGTAAAAGAACCATTTGACAGAGATAAAATTTGGCGCATATTTGCTGTATGGGCAGTTCTAAGAGGTTATAACCTTCCCGATTGGAAATATTTTGAAGAAACACCCGTAAGAAGAATCAAAGGTAAGTTTGACGAACTAACAAAAACCAGAAAATTCAAGGAATCTATTCCAGATTGGATGGATGAATTGGGAGTTAAAGAGTTAGGTGAGGAAATTTGGACCAAAGAATTGGCTGCTCAAAACGAACAAGCAAAAGTTATTTTAAGAGTCAACAAACTTAAAACGACAAAGGAAAAATTAAGAGCGCTTTTAATGGATTTGAATATTGAAACCGAGTTTCATAACGATTATCCAGATGCTCTAATTTTAACCGAAAGAGCTAATGTGTTTTTAACAGATGCCTTTAAAGACGGTTTGTTTGAAGTGCAAGATGCTTCTTCTCAATTAGTTGCCTACTTTTTAGATGTAAAACCAGGAATGCGAGTAGTTGATACTTGTGCTGGAGCTGGAGGGAAAACGCTTCATTTGGCTTCGTTAATGGAAAATAAAGGACAATTAATTGCAATGGATTTATATGAAAGTAAATTAAAGCAATTAAAAATTAGAGCGAAACGAAACGGTGCATTTAATATTGAACCTCGTGTTATAGAAAGTTCAAAAACCATAAAAAAATTACACGAAAAAGCCGATCGCGTTTTGATTGATGCTCCTTGTAGTGGATTAGGAGTTTTAAAACGAAACCCAGATAGTAAATGGAAATTACAACCTGAATTCATAGACAACATTCGTAAAGTGCAGGCCGAAGTTTTAGAAAACTATTCTAAGATTGTAAAACCTGGCGGAAAATTAGTGTATGCCACTTGTTCAGTTTTACCTTCAGAAAATCAAGAACAAATTAAGCAATTCTTAAGCACAGAAATTGGAAAAGAATTTATATTTGTTGAAGACAAAAAAGTTTTGGCACATGAAAGTGGCTTTGACGGATTTTACATGGCTTTATTAGAAAGAATAAATAAATAAATAATATGAAAAAAAACATAACCCTATTATCGTTTTTATTGTTTTCATTACATGGTTGGGCACAAATTCCTACAGGATATTATAATACTGCAACAGGAAGTGGCTTGACATTAAAAACACAATTGAAAAAAATTATAGATGATGTGAATGACGGATTAGCTTCTGAACATTTACATTCAGATCAAGGTTATGGGGCGCTTTGGACACTTTTTACTCACACTGCATTTAGAGATAATTATTATGAAAATGATGGCAGTTTATTAGATATGTACTCTGAGAACCCATCTGGAACTGATCCTTACAACTACACTTCAACTTCACAACAATGTGGAAGTTATACCAGCGAAGGTGATTGTTATAATAGAGAACATCTAATACCTCAATCTTATTTTGATGGTTATGCTGTTGATCCTATGAAAAATGACCCATTTTTTGTTGTACCATCAGATGGAAAGGTTAACGGTGATAGAAATAATCTCCCCTTTGGAAAAGTAGGAACAGCAACCTATACTTCACAGAATGGCTCTAAAAGAGGAAATGGAATTAACTCAGGTTATGCGCAAGGTTATTCAGGAATTGTATTTGAACCAATAGATGCATTCAAAGGAGATATTGCTAGGGCTTTTTTCTATTTTGCAACACGCTATGAAGATTCTATGGGTAATTTTTATAATTCGGCAAATGCTTCTACTTGTCAAGCAAAAAATATGTTTGACGGTTCAAGTGGACGTGTTTTTTCTAATCCATTTTTAGACATATTATTTAAATGGCATACAGATGATCCAGTTAGTGCAAAAGAAATAGCAATAAATAATGATATTTATTACAATCATCAATCAAATAGAAATCCGTACATTGACCATCCTGAATATGTAGGAATGATTTGGAATAGTTTTTTAACAACTAATACATATGATTTAGAAAGCCCCATTTTAATTCATCCAAATCCTGCAATTAATAACGAGGTATTTATTTCGTCTGAAACAGCATTAAACTCAATTGTTTTATATAACGTTAACGGACAAATTATTCAAGAAATTAAAAATCCATCTAAAATAAATGATACTTACAAAGTAACTAACTTACCAAAAGGTTTTTATTTAGTGAAATTGGCTTCAGATCGTGCAACAATTACCAAAAAAATTATTGTTGAATAGCCAAAAGATAATTTTTAATACTTCTTTCATTTTTTCGATTCCATAATTTTAACTACCTTCGAAAAAAAAGAATGTCAATAGCAGACCGAGTAAAATTAGTAGAAGCCTTATATGATCAATTGGAAGTTGAAATAAAGGATTTCCAACAAAAATCATCTATAGGTTGTGTTGCTGGTTGTGGCAAATGTTGTAACAATCCAGATATCGATGCCTCACCACTCGAATTTCTACCTTGGGCTTTTCATTTGTATTTAAAAGGAGAAGCCGAAGCAATGCTTGAACAACTGCATAACACAACAGCTTTTACCAAATGTTTTATTTACAAGCCCTTTTCGGAAAATGAAGCTGATAAAGGTCGTTGTTCAGATTATAAACACCGTGGTTTAATTTGTCGACTTTTTGGTTATGGGGCTGCAAATGATAAACATGGCCAATTACGATTAGTAACTTGTAAAATTATAAAAGAAGGTCAAAGTGATGCATTTAATAATGCAGCATTAGCCATAAATAAAGACTTACCCGTTCCCATCTTTACTAATTATTACATGAATTTATCGCAAATCGATTTTCAATTGGGCAATGTTGTGGTTCCTATAAATAAAGCGTTAAAATTAGCCTTAGAAGAAGTTTTACAATATTATGCCTATCGCCCACTTCCAGAAGGACATAAAGATATTGTCTAAAAGCCACATTTTATTACTTTTACACCATGAAACAATTAGTAATCATAGGAAGTGTTTGGCCAGAGCCTAATTCTACTGCGGCCGGAAGTAGAATGTTGCAACTTATTACATTATTTCAAAAACAAGATTATACAATTACTTTTTTGTGTTCGGCTTCACCTTCAGAATTTTCATTTGATTTGAATCAGATTTCGGTTGCAACCCAATCAATACAATTGAATGATATCAGTTTTGATATACTAATAAAAGAACTAAATCCGGCTGTTGTGCTTTTTGATCGCTTTATGATTGAAGAACAATATGGCTGGCGTGTTATGGAAAATTGTCCGAATGCTATAAGAATTCTTGACACTGAAGATTTACATTTCTTACGAAAAGCAAGAGAAATCGCTTTTAAACAAAATCGAGAATTGGTTTTTGAAGATTATATTTCGGATATATTTAAACGCGAAATGGCCTCGATTTATAGATGCGATTTGACTTTATTGATTTCGGAATATGAAATGCAATTGGCCACCGAAACATTCAAATTGGATCCTTCTCTTTTATATTATCTTCCTTTTTTGTCGGGAGAAATAAATCCAAATGTTCCAAAATTTGAAGATAGACAACATTTTATTAGTATTGGAAACTTTCTTCACGAACCCAATTGGCAAACCGTTTTACAATTAAAAAAACATTGGAATTCAATTAAAGAACAACTTCCCGATGCCGAACTTCATGTGTATGGTGCTTATGTATCAGAAAAAGCGAAACAAATGCATAATGAAAAAGAAGGTTTTTTGATTAAAGGTAGAGCCGAAAGTGTTATTGATGTGTATTCTAAAGCAAGAATATTGTTAGCACCAATACCTTATGGAGCCGGTTTAAAAGGAAAGTTATTTGAAGCCATGCAATTGGGATTACCTTCTGTAACAACTACAATGGGTGCCGAAGGAATGCATGAAAATTTAGATTGGAACGGATTTATTACGTTTGATAATGCTGAATTTATTGCAAAAACTGTCGAATTGTATACCAATAAATCACTTTGGGAAACCGCTCAAAAAAAGGGTTATGAAATCATTGAAAAGCGATTTAAAACAAACTTATTTGACGCTGATTTCATGAATAAAGTGGAAAATCTTCAAGAAAATTTAACCACACATCGCAACCAAAATTTCTTAGGACAAATTGTACAACATCATAGTCTTCAAAGTACTAAATATATGAGTAAGTGGATTGAAGCGAAAAATAGTTGACAGTCGCAATATATCACTGAAAACTGAGACTGAGACTGAATACTTTTTATCCATGAATCGTTTCCGATTTTCCGTAGCTTGCAATAACTTTGGCTTCATATTCTAGCCATTCTTCCCAACGTTTTTTAACGTCGTAACCTTCTTCGGCTAATTCGTGAGCAAATTGTAAAAAAGAAGTATAATGATTAGCCTCTGAAATCATTAATTCACGATAAAATACAGCTAATTCTTCGTCTTTAATATTATCCGAAAGTACTTTAAAGCGTTCGCAACTTCTGGCCTCAATCATCGCGGCAAACAACATACGTTCCACAATTAAATGCTTACGATTTCCAGGTTTCATAAACTTAAATAAATCATTTACATAACTATCTTTTCGTTCACGTCCTAAAACCCATCCACGCGCCTTGATAATTTCATGTACTTGTTCAAAATGATCCATTTCTTCTTTTGCAATCGAGGTTAACTCAGTTGTAATTTCAGTAAATTCAGGCAACATATTGATTAACATAATTGCATTGGATGACGCTTTCAATTCACACCAAGCGTGATCGGTAAGAATTTCTTCTAAATTTCCTTCAGCTATGTTGGCCCATCTTGGATCAGTTGGTAATTTTAAACGAAACATTTGATTGTTGAATGAAGATTAACGATTTATGATTTCAGAAAACAAAATTAAGAAGATTAAAGTTGTAAACCTAAATTAGAAACATCCCAATTTTTATCTGGATTATATTGAATATGTCCGTTTTCAATTTCAAATGGGCAATCGAAATTATTCATATACAAACCACCCGTTCCTAAACCTTGAGGCATTTTGTTATTTAACGTGTACGTAAATTGTGTAATTGCATTTAGTCCGATATTACTTTCTAAAGCCGAAGTAATCCAACAACCGATATTTTGTTTTTTCGCCAATTCAATCCATTCTAAAGCTCCTTTAAAACCGCCAATAAAACTAGGTTTCAAAATAATATATTGTGGCTGTATAGCATCTAAAAGCTTGGCTTTATCTTCATAATCGAACACCCCAATTAATTCTTCGTCTAATGCTATTGGAATAGGCGTTGTTTTACACAACTCTGACATCATGTCAGTATTGTTTTTTTGAATAGGTTGTTCAATACTATGTAATTCAAATTTAGATAATTGATTGAGTTTATCTAAAGCTTCGTTTGAACTAAATGCACCATTAGCATCTACACGAATTTCAATAGTTTTAGCATCAAAATTTTGACGAATAAATCGCAATAATCCCAATTCTTTTTCAAAATCAATGGCTCCTATTTTCAGTTTAATACACGAAAATCCTTGTGCTAATTTTTCTTCAATTTGGGTTTTCATGAAAGACTCCTCACCCATCCAAACCAATCCATTAATCAACATATTATCTTTTCCTTCTGTAAATTTTGAAGGAAATAATTCGAAAGGAGATTTGGATTGTAACGATAGAAACGCCATTTCTACTCCGAATTGAATCGATGGAAATTCGATTAATTCGTTCCACAATTTATCTTTTCCTTTATCAATATTTTCACAAACCCATTGTAGTTTTTCTTCATAATCTGGTCGGTCATCTATAGACAAGCCACGCAATAAACCACACTCACCTATTCCGATTTTACCGTTTTCTTCCAAAAGTAAAAACCAGGTTTCTTTCTCGGTCATTACTCCACGAGAAGTGCCGCTTGGACGTTTGAAATTAAGGATGTATTTTTTATAGGTTGCTTTCATATTTATTGCCACGAAGACGCAAAGTCACGAATATTTTTATTCTAAAATTCTCAAAATTTTCTTAAAATTATCAGAAGGAAAACCTTTCTTTTCAAACTCGGAAAAGTCAGATTTAGTTTGATTTACCCAACTTACGTTTGAACTGATGTTTTGCATTTTATATTGATTGTGAATATTTTTTGCCTCTGAAACACGATCTGTAAATAAATAAACATGTGCTAAATTCAACTGAAACTCAATTTCAGACGGATTCAATTTCAACCCATTCTTATAAGTTTCTTCCGCTTTAGTAAATTGTTTAGAATACAAATAATAGTCGCCCAAAATACCGTAATCTATATAACTCGCTCTATTTTTTGTAAATATTTCTGTAGACATAATTGAAATAGCCTCATCGTAATTTCCTTTTTGAAAAGCAACAAATGATTTATCTCTAATTAGGTCATAATAAGCTTTTACTTCACCAGTACCTTTCAAACTTTCTTCGGTAAGTTTTTCAATATCGCTATTCTTTTCTACAGTTAAAAGTTGGGAAAATTCTTTATAGGTATACATTTTACTTATATTCTCGATAAAAGCTGCATAAAATGGTTCTTTTTTTGTGAGTTTTGACACCACAGGAAGCTTTCTTGCTAAAGCTAAAATTTCAGTCTTAGCTATTTTATCCCAACCTCTACTAGCTTTATAATCTACCCAAGGCACTACTTCAAGTACTATTTTCTGATTCATAAGCCAGTTTTGACTTTCAAATCCGAACCATAAATTGGGAATATTAGTTAAACAAGTTGAAGACGTCGAAATTAACTTAACCTCTTTATTCACTTTCTCTTTTTGTTCAAAACACGCTTTGTCAGATGATCCATCTTTTAGGAATTGATTCGCCTGATTTGATTCATTAAAAATGGCATAAGTGCATTTGTCATCACCAGAAATCGCTGATGTTAAATGTATAGCTCCAGCCGCTCCCTGGCTTATACCTGTTGGATCCGGAATGGCTTTTAGTACTGAAACCAAACTTGACGTTAATTTTTGACCTTCGTTTAAAAGTGTGATTCTGAAGACAAATTCGGTTGTACCTGAAGGCAATTCTTCCGTTTTAATTAGGGCTCTTTTTCCTGCAGTTAGCACAATTTCTTTTGAAGTAGCTCTTTCTTTATCCCAAAATCCGTCTTTTTGAGCAAAAATTGAGCTAGAAAACAATATGGCGGATACGAAGTAAACTATTTTATTCATTATGATAATTTAATTTTAAACACAAATTGCACAAATTCTCCTAATTATAAATAGTAAAAACTAAGTGACTATTGTATTAAGTATTTATTTCAATTTTTGTACCAAAGTCTATAAGTCGATACTTTCTCCAATTTCTAACAACATTAAGTCTTTTCCTTTGTCGAAAAATTTGCGTTTAGCCTCTACATGATTGATTTCGATATAGCCAAACGTATCATAATGATATCCTAACACTTTATCGCATTCTACAAAGTCTGAAGCAATAATAGCATCATCTACATCCATTGTAAAATTACTTCCAATAGGCAAAATAGCCAAATCTAACTTGGTTCTAATTGGAATCAATTTCATATCCATGGTTAGAGCCGTGTCGCCAGCAATGTAAATGTTTTTATGTTCGCCTTCAATTACAAATCCACCAGGTTGACCGCCATAACTTCCATCAGGAAAAGAGGAAGTATGAATCGCGTTTACATATTTGACATTTCCAAATTGCTGCGCCAGTTCGCCTTTACGGCTCGTGCCAAAATCCCAACTACCACCGTGATTCATTGGATGATAATTAAATCCTTTATTTCCATAATGTGAAGCAATTTCATAATTAGAAACAATTACCGCTTCTGTTCGCTCTGCAATGGCTTCCACATCTAAAATATGGTCTTGGTGTGCATGTGTTAGCAAAATAAAATCTGCTTCCAACGTATTTATATCAATATGAGAAGCTTTTGGATTACCCGAAATAAAGGGATCGACCAAAATATGTACGTCCTTTACTTTGATTCCGATACAAGCGTGTCCGTAAAATGTGATTTTCATAGTTTCAATTTAAATGAAATTAAATATTGTTTAGTTCAGAATGACTAAAGTTAACCAAAATAATATACTTAAAGCAAAAGTACTCAATGCTACTTTTTTTAGTTCTGGGTCAAAGTCTTCGTATTTTTCTGATTTATTAACTTTATTCATGTGCATAATTATAGGAATATTAATTAATACAACAGGTAGCAATGAAGATTTAATTAACAATGAAAAAATCATAAAACATGTCATTCCTATGGCTAAAATAATTTCGTGATATTTTTTTGCCCATTTCAATCCCATTTTGACTACTAATGTATTCTTTCCAGCAATTTTATCATTTTCAATATCGCGCATATTATTTAAATTAAGCACCGCTACACTCAATAATCCGATGGCTGATGCGGGTAAGAATAATTTCCAATCGATAAAATGCGTAAATAAAAAATTTGAACCAATTACCGAAACCCATCCAAAGAACACAAACACAAATAAATCGCCAAAACCGCTGTATCCATAAGCTCCTTTTCCTACTGTATACTTTATAGCTGCTCCGATTGAACCAATTCCCAACAAAATAAAAATCAAACTAAATATAAAATTTTCTTTACCGAAAGCAGTATAAATCAATCCTAAAGACATTAAAAAAGTGATTAGAACAGTAATTATAACAGCTCTTTTCATTTGCTCTGCTGAAATTATTCCGGCTGCAACCAGTCTTTTTTCTCCAATTCGATTAGCATCGGTGCCTTTTACACCATCACCATAATCATTTGCATAATTAGACAACACTTGCAAACCCAAAGTAGTTAACAATGCTAAAACTACTATGCGCCAATCGGAATGCCCTTGATAGTATGCATATGCACTTCCCACAATAATTCCGGAAACAGAAAGTGGTAAAGTACGAAGTCTAGCGGCTTGAATCCAGGGCTTTATATTATTTTTCATTACATTAAGAATACGATCAATATCGTTATTAGATTTAGTGCCAAATTAAAATAAAGAAACAAACTATTCTTGTTCTTAAAAATTGCATAGGTGTTTATAATTGGTAAAAGAAACAATATTGCAATCATAGGAAACCAAAGGATTTCTGAAAGCACACCTATAATAGTATACTCATAAACATCTATTGTTTTACAAAGTAACCAATATAACAAGATTAAAATACTTAAAGCTATAATAAGTTTTTTATTTGTGATTACTTTTTCCATACAATGTCTATTTAATTTTACAAATCAATGTTAAGGCAAATATTTCTTTTCAAAATTAGGCTTACGCTTTTCTAAAAACGCATCTCTTCCTTCTTTCGCTTCGTCGGTCATATATGCTAAACGCGTGGCTTCACCTGCAAAAACTTGTTGCCCCACCATACCATCATCGGTTAAATTCATGGCAAATTTTAGCATTTTAATAGATGTTGGTGATTTTGCCAAAATTTCTTGTGCCCATTCATAAGCGGTTGATTCTAATTCAGCATGCGGAATAACAGCATTTACCATACCCATTTCAAACGCGTCTTGTGCCGAGTAATTTCTGCCTAAAAAGAAAATCTCACGGGCTTTTTTCTGCCCCACCATTTTTGCTAAATATGCCGAACCATAACCTCCATCAAAACTAGTTACATCGGCATCGGTTTGTTTAAAAATGGCATGTTCTTTACTGGCTAAGGTTAAATCACAAACCACATGAAGTGAATGTCCGCCACCAACAGCCCAACCTGGAACTACACAAATTACTGCTTTTGGCATGAACCGAATCATTCGTTGTACTTCTAAAATATTTAAACGATGATAACCATCTTCTCCAACATAGCCTTGATGCCCACGCGCTTTTTGATCACCACCACTGCAAAAACTCCAAATTCCATCTTTTGAACTCGGTCCTTCGGCTGAAAGTAATACTACCCCTATTGAGGTATCTTCTTGAGCATCATAAAAAGCTTCAATTAATTCTTTAGTGGTTTTAGGTCGAAAAGCATTTCTTACTTCTGGTCTATTAAATGCAATTCGGGCTACGCCATCGCATTTTTTATAGGTAATATCTTCAAATTCTCGAACGGTTTTCCAATTGATAGTTGACATTTTTAATAATTTTTTATCAAAAATACTTCAAAAATACTTTAATTTGCAAAAGCAGATGACATTTTTATAAAATCGTAATTAATTACTAATTTGAGTATGTTGTTTGTTCAAAAAAAAACAGTAAAACAATACATGAAATATAAATCGGACTTTAGTAAAATTAATTTTTTCATTCCTCTATTTCCTGCAGTTCTCGTATCGCTTATTGCTTATTTTTCAGGAGATTCTATTGAAATGGTTTTGGTTCCAATTGGAATTTTATTTTTATTTTTAAGTGTATTGATTACGGTTACATTTTATACTACTTATTACGAAATTCAAGAAAATGTATTGCTTGTTTCTATGTTTTTTTACAAAACAAAAATTAAAATTTCAGAAATTAAAACTATAAAATATTCCAATTCTATAATTAAGACAAATTTTTACAAACCAGGATTTCATCACAAAGGGATTGAAATTGTTTATCACAAATACGACGATATTTTTATCTCACCCGAAAACAAAGAACAATTTATTGCTAAATTAAAAGAAATAAACCCAAATATTACGATTAAGAACTAACGATATATGTTGAACAGAATAATTATTTTAAGCCTAAGTTTACTATTTATAAATTGCCAAAACAAACCAGACGAAAAAAACGAATCTACCCTAAAAGATAAAGATGGTAATGTTTCTGAATATGCAGTCAATTTTACTCCACTAAGTACTGTTTATAAGAAAAAAATGGCCGATGATATTGAATATTTTTACAATAGAAAATTTAATTCAAAAGATTTTAGTGGCGGATTTTTAGTTGCTAAAAATGGTGAAATTCTTTATGAAAATTACAGTGGTTTCGCCTATAAAGAAAAAAAAGATTCAATAAAAAAAGATACACCAATTCATATAGCTTCAGTGAGTAAAGTAATTACTGCTGTTACTGTTTTAAAACTAGTAGATCAAGAAAAAATTGAATTAGATGAATTAGTTACTGAATATCTTCCGAAATTTCCTCATAAAGAAACAACCGTTAGAATGTTGCTAAACCATCGAAGTGGATTACGCAATTATGCTTACTTTTCAGATGATAAAAAAATTTGGGACAAAAAGAAAAACCTTACCAATCAAGATGTATTAACATTACTTGCCACAAAGAACATTGGATTAGAATCTACTCCTGGAACACGATTTGGCTATTGCAATACCAATTATGCTCTTTTAGCTTTAATCATTGAGAAGGTTACTGAAAAAGCGTATCCTGAAGTATTGCAAGAAATGATATTTGATCCGCTAGGCATGAAAAACACATTTGTATTTCACGATTTAAAAGATAAAGAAAACGTATGTCAATCGTATAAAAATAATTATTTACGATTAGCATTTGAATACTTGGATCAAGTCTATGGCGATAAAAACATTTATTCTACACCTCGAGATTTATTGAAGTTTGACTTAGCCTTATATTCAGAAGATTTTTTAAGCAAAAAAATGAAAACTGAAATGTTTAAAGGGTATAGTTATGAAAGAAAAGGTACCAAAAATTATGGTTTAGGTATTCGTATGTTAGAATTTGAAACCGGGCAACACTACTATTTTCACAACGGATGGTGGCATGGCAATACTTCGTCTTATGTTACTTTACAAAAAGACTCGGTAACTATTATTGCTATTTCAAATAGATATTCAAAAAAACCATACCAAACGAAGCGATTAGCACCTAAATTTGGTGATTATCCTTTTGAGTTTAATGATAGTGAAGGAGAATAATTAAGGCAGTAATTCTAACTTAAAATATCGAATCATAAATAAAATTGTGATTATATTTATGAGTAAACTTAGCCAATAATACCTATTACTTTCTGCTGTATTAACAGCAATTTCATACAAGTTTAACAGCGGTAAAACGACTATCGCAATCCAAATGGGAATCCAAATAATTTTGGTTTCAAAACCAATAAAATGAATTGTTTCAAAATTTTGAAAAATAGCAACAAACGTTAATATAAAAACGATTATGCTAAGTGAAAGATACCATTTATTCTTGTTTTTCATGTTACACCAAATAAATTCCGTCTTCTTTGATTTCGATCAATTGTTGTTTGTATAAATTTCCAACGGCTTTTTTGAAGTTCTTTTTACTCATTTTCAATACCGTTTTAATATCTTCTGGGTGCGAATGATCAGTTAATCGTAAGAACCCACGATTTGCTTTTAACTCGTCTAGAATAATTTGCGAGGATGGTTCAATTGCTTCTACTCCTACTTTGCGCAATAGCACATCAATTTTTCCATCTGGGCGTATTGTTTTAATGTATCCTGTTGTTTTCATTCCGGGTTTTACCTCAGTATACACTTCGTTTTTATAAGCTAAACCCTTATGTTTCTGGTTGATTATAACATTAATTCCAGCTTCGGTAATGTGTGAAATTAAAATATCAACTTCTTCATTACGTTGCAAATCTAAATCTTCGTTACTCAAAAACTGATTCGTTTTACTTGAAGCTACTAATCGATTGGTCTTTTCATCGATAAACATATACACCAAATAACGTTTACCTTCTTCCATAGGACGCGCTTGTTCTTTAAACGGAACAAATAAATCTTTCTCTAAACCCCAATCTAAAAAAGCACCAAATTTATTGATGTAATTTACTTTTAAATGGGCAAATTCATTTAGTTTAATATAGGGTTTTAGTGTAGTGGCAACTGGGCGTTCTTCATGATCTAAATAGACAAAAACAGTTATATCATCACCTATAAAAAAATCTTTTGGCACATACTTTTTTGGCATTAAAATGGCCTCATTTTCGTCACCTAAAAATAATCCAACTTTTGTGTCTCTTAAAATTCGTAAAGTATTATAATCGCCAATTTGTATCATGTAATAATTTAATAAAGTACAAAGATAGTGTTTTTGTTTGCGAAATTTTTAGTGAATAATACATCGAAAATTAAATTCCTATTTCTACTTGAAAACGTACATACCAATTTTGCTTATTACTTCCGTCAAAATACTCTAGATCAGATAAGGTTACTTCACCTTGCAGTTTAAAAGCATGTTCCCATAAATATTTGGTAACACCTAATGAAAATTGCTTAGAATCTGGCGTTAAAGCTTTAATGTCATTGTGCATGTTTTGGTTGGAAAAACGCCCAATAATTTCATAATTTGTAGGAAAAACATAACTCAATTGATAATCCATTCCACTTCCTACAGGAACAAAATTAAACTCCGAATTATTGGCTGGATTAAAGGCAATTGGATCGTTTGCAGATCTGGACATATAAGAAGACATTAAACTCCAACCATTATATTTAAGCATGGCATCTAATAAAACCGACTTCATGGTTTTCTGTTCAAATAAATCATTTCCTAATTGACCTTGTGTTCTTCTTGCCAAATTGTTTTGATGAAAAGCACCAGATAGTAATAATTTAGGTTTTTCTTCACGAGCAAGATCACCTTCAAAATTAGTTCCATCCTTTTTGAAAGAACCAAAAGGCATTACTTCAATTTTTCCAGTTAAAGCCACTCCATTATCTGCAGATTTGGTCCAGTTTCTTCCTTCTCCAGTTGAAACGGCTGTTTTGATATTATAGGAAAACTTATCTTTAATTTCATTTAAATAATAGGCTTGAAAACCAAAATCTCTATCAATAGTAAATCGAGCATTATTAATACTCCGATCCGTTAATTGTAATGCTCCAGATGAATTTACACGTTGACGGTTTCCAGGTAATTTTGTCTGTCCAAAAAGAAAACTCCAACGTTTATTTGGACGATAAAAAATTGCAGCATCTCTAATAATGTTTATGTTTTCTCCGTCATGAACCTCACCTACATCTCCTGGCGCAAAAGACAATTGAATTACATACAAAAAATTTGGATTTCCAACATATCCGTCAAATCGTAAACGTAAGCGTCTTATTTCACCAGAATAAGCAGCATCTTTGCCCTCATCCTGAATAAAAGTTACTCTATTTTGCATTCTAAAACGAATATTTAACTGAAATAAACTATCTGGCGAAGTAATTCCTAATCCCTTTCCATAACTGTAATAAGGTAGTGCATCTAATTTTAAATCGTTGTCCTTGCTTACAACCTTTACCTCTTGGGCATTTAAAAATGAAATTGATAATAGAATTAATAAAAAGATTCCTTTTTTCATTACGTATTTTAGTTTTTAATTTTTACAAAAATACCATTTAACATTGAAGTAAATAGTACCTTTGCAAAAAAGTTATTATATATGTCAAACAAGTATATTGGATATCATTTCCAAATCAGCCCTTTAGAATTAGGTAGCGAAATACTAATTGCCGAATTAGGTGAAAAAGCGTTTGAAAGTTTTATTGAAACCGAAACTGGAATTTCGGCCTATGTTCAAAAGGACTTTTGGAATGAAAATATATTAGAAGATATTCAAATTTTATCGAATCCTGAATTTACTATCTCCTATTCGTTTGAAGAAATTGAACAGGTAAATTGGAATGAAGAATGGGAAAAAAATTTTGAAGCGATTGAGGTAGATGGAAAGTGCCATGTGAGAGCTCCTTTTCACGAAAAAACTAATGCCGAATATGATATTGTGATCGAACCTAAAATGAGTTTTGGAACGGGGCACCATGAAACAACACACATGATGATTCAACACATTCTTGAAACGGATTGTACCAACAAAAAAACCTTAGATATGGGTTGCGGAACAGCCATTTTAGCTATTTTAGCCGAAATGAAAGGAGCTCAACCAATCGATGCGATTGATATTGATAATTGGTGTTACTTAAATTCTATCGAAAATGCAGATCGCAATAACTGTAAGCAAATTTCAGTTTATGAAGGTGATGCGGATTTGTTAATTGGAAAAAGATATGACATCATTATTGCCAATATCAACCGAAACATTTTATTGAACGATATGCAAACCTATGTTGATTGTTTAAACGAAAACGGTTTATTATTTTTAAGTGGTTTTTACACCGAAGATATTCCTGTAATTTCAGAAAGTTGTGTGTCAAAAGGCTTGACTTATGTTAAACAATTTGAACGAAATAATTGGGTTGCTTTAAAATTTACAAAATAGAATTTTGAGGTTTCCTTATTAAATTTTATTTTTGTTTGATCAATTTTATCTAAAAATGAGCACAATAGAAAAAGTACAAGAAGACGTTTTAGTAGAAGAAGCAGTTGGTATGAATAACGAAATTGTACTACACAATGACGATGTAAATACCTTTGATCATGTTATTGAAACCTTAATTCGTGTTTGTAAGCACGATGCACTTCAAGCAGAACAATGTGCCTTATTAGTTCATTATAAAGGAAAATGCACCGTAAAAACCGGAACTATTGAAGAATTAAAGCCGCAATGTTTGGCACTACTAGATGCCGGATTAAGTGCTGAGATTATATAAATACTATTACATAAAAAAAGCTCCGAGTTGCCTCGAAGCTTTATAATTAAAAGGGTGAAAGACGGGTCTCGAACCCGCGACCTTCGGAACCACAATCCGACGCTCTAACCAACTGAGCTACAATCACCATTTGATTTAACAAACAAGACATAGCCTCATTTGCGAGTGCAAATATAATTGTTTCCAACTATCCTGCAAAGGTTTTTTATTATTTTTTACTTCAAATCACTTAACGAATTGACGGTCAAATATCTTTCAGAATCGATACTCCTAGATTTTGCTTATCCTGCTCCTCAAATTAGGGCTTTTCTGGGGTTCAAAAAGCTATCGTTGTTAGGTAGATTAATTGGTATATTTCCTTCTTTTAGAAGGTATAAAAACAAGCTTTAGAAACTACTTTTTTAAATGTGTGTCACAAGTGTGTCACAATATGAAATATGAATTCAAAAATCTAAAGAAAGTAGTACTCTCAAATGGAAGAGTTGGTATCTCATTTTTTTACAACAGCAAACGCTTCAGATACTTCAATGGGAATGCTATTGAAGTAAACATTAATCCTAACACCTGTAAAGCTGAATTAAAGCATGAATATTTAGAAAAGCTATTTGATGCCTTTACAGATAGGTTAAATAAAGGATGGAGACCCATTGAGAATATAAAAGTAAGTAAAAACATTGATCCATTGCTTACAGAGACTCTTAAAACAGCCTACAAACAGAAACAAAAACTAGAATACAGTGATCGCTATAAACGAGATCAAACCTACTTCTACAGTAAAGTTATGGTGATTATTTCAAACCAAAAACTAGATAGACTACTTCTGAAAGATTTTAATGCATCAATTATTAGAGAATTATTGAATCATATCAGTAAGTCTAAAAGAGTTCAACTAAACTGTAAAAGTAATCTCTCAGCTCTGCTTTCTGATTACTTTGTAAAGTATAATATCGCAAATCCATTCCTACAAGTAAAACTAGTTAAGCAGGAAGAAGTTCTTCATAAGCCGATAAAACAAATAAAGCAAGTATTAGATGAGATTTATTCGTTCAATACTAATCTACACCTGTGTTGTTTACTGGCTTATGGTTGCTTGTTGAGACCCCATAGAGAAATTCGTAACTTGAAGTGGAGTAACTTCAGTGATGATTGTTCTTATATTAGTCTTTCTGGAGCGCAAAACAAAGGTAAAAAAAACAGAATAATACCAGTTCCAGTGTTTGTGCGAAATTATCTCATAAAAGGTAACGCATCACATAATATCTTTACAGGACTACATGAAGCGTATTATGAAGACTACTTCAAAACGCTTTGGAGTAAATACAAGAAGAGGTCTACACTACTAAATAAAGATAATACACTTTACAGTTTTAGACATACAGGAGCGATCAATGTTTTTGAAAAAACTGGCAGTTTAATCAAACTACAACAAGTAATGGGACACAGTAATTTAAATGTTTCACTAACATACTTAAGAGGTCTAGAGGTTAAGCAGTTAGTCGAAGAAGATATGCCTGAGCTATAAAGCATAAATACTTCTTCCTAAGAGGATATAGTAACAATTTCCAATCAATTATTCTGGATCTACAGGAATGGTTAATCAAGCCTTTTGAAAGAACTTTTATCTGTTCCAATAGTACCAGATAATATATCTTTAGATAGTTTCATCTTGCTCTTACGAAGCTCACGCTTCACATCATTGATAGCTATAAGTTCAGGTGCTACTTCGGATATTTTCTGCTTCAATTGAAAGTGATGTGGCCTGGAAAGACTAACTTTACTACCTTTGGTGTGAACTAGGTTCCACAATCTGACAGGATCAGTCTCTAATAGTTTGCAAGCAGACATGTACTGGTTGTTACCTAAAGGAATGCTATCTTGAGGTCTCCTTCTAGGTGATAAACAAAACTCATCTTTTCTTCTTTTCATTGTTATATGATTATATCAATCCCGTAAGACGTAAAGGTACAATGAGATTTAAAAATATACAACCAAAAACACCTGCTTTTTATAAACAAAAAAAAGATGTTTTCAACAATTTCAGTAAAATTAATATACATTTTCGATGATTATAAACTATTGATAAACAAGTAATTAGATGTATCAACACCTATTGAAAAAAAGGCTCAAAACAGCGTATCCACTACTCAAGCACATAAAAATACAAATATAGCATTGAGTAGGTCATTTTAGCTTGAGCAAGATCTAATCGAAAAGGTTATGGCTTTAGAAGATTATAACCAATTTGATTATTTTAGTGTGTGCGTATGATTGTAGATTCATCCCAGTCACAACCCCCACATGAAAATTTCACCTTCCATAGCCCCCCTATTAAATTAAAATTAATACATTTGTATTATAAACCATTTACAATGAAACAATTAATCTTCATGTTGTTAGTAACCACATTGGGTTACTCACAAACTATTTCCAAACAAGTGATAGGCACAGCTGGAAAAACGCAAACCAACTCCAATCTTAAAGTTTCCTGGACAACAGGGGAACCTGTTGTTGGATTGATGACTGCTGGAGGCAATCAATTAGGAAATGGCTATTATCCTGCAATGGATATACAAGCATTGAGCATTGATGATGTAGCTTTAAATGTAGAAATTAAGGTATATCCAAACCCAACTTCACAATCTTTATATGTTTCCCATCCTGAATACAATTCATTTTTTATACAGATTGCGGATATCAATGGAAAACAAGTATATACTGGAACTATTGAAAAAGAAGTGCCATTAGATGTGTCTAGCTATACCCAAGGAATGTATTTGATTACTGTTGAGAACAAAGAATCAAACAAAAAGAACACATATAAAATTATTAAGAACTAATGAAAAAACTATACACCCTATTAACATTAGTAATTACACTAATTACAAATGCTCAAGCCCCACAAGGCTTTAATTATCAAGCTACTGTAAGAAACAGTACTGGTGCTTTAGTTGTGAACCAAAATGTAAACTTTAAGTTTAACATTATGTTGAACTCAGCCACGAGTTTACCTGTTTTTAGCGAAACCCACATGGCTCCTACAGATGATTTGGGTCAAGTGAATTTAGTTATTGGTCAAGGTACTGCAACTGTTGGCTCTTTTTCAACCATAAACTGGGGAACTGGAAACTATTATTTAGGTATTGAATTGAACACTGGTTCTGGTTACGTTGCTATGGGCACTACACAATTATTAAGTGTTCCTTATGCTTTGTATGCGAATAGCTCAGGTAACACTCAAGCAGCAACACCCAATTTAGCCTCTGTATTAGCTGTAAATAACAGTGCTAATAATACTAAGATTACTAACTTAGCTGATCCAACCAATGCTCAAGATGCTGTTACTAAAAATTATTCTGATCAACAATTAAATTCTATTTGGCCTGATATTAATGGATTGATTGTAAACCTTCAAAATCAAATAAACAATTTACAAGTTGCTATTTCAAACAGCGTTCCTAGTGTTCAAATAGGGTCACAAATATGGAGCAGTAAAAATTTAGATGTAACCACTTACAGAGATGGCACACCAATACCTCAAGTTACTGACCCAACACAATGGGCTAATTTAACTACAGGTGCTTGGTGTTATTACAATAATGACCCAGCAAATGAAGCTGTTTACGGTAAATTATACAATTGGTATGCGGTAGCTGGTATTCACGATAATGATCCAAATACACCAAATAAAATTCTAGCACCTTTGGGATGGCATGTTCCGACAGATGCTGAATGGACTATTTTAACTAATTTTTTAGGTGGAGAGAATATTGCAGGAGGTAAAATGAAAGTGCCTGGAAATTATTACTGGTTCAATAACGACCCTGATTCTTCAAATATTAGTGGTTTCAATGCACTTCCAGGCGGTAATCGATCAGGAACATTTTCTGGGTTGAACTCTAGAGGATATTGGTGGAGTTCAACTGAGCAATCTTTAAACTCATGTTGTTCTTGGTATAGAGAAATCTATAATAGCGGTTTAGGTATTTATAGAAATGGTAATTATCCGTCAAAAAATAATGGAATGTCAGTGCGTCTTGTAAAAGATTAATATTAAACTTATGATAATTACAACAATCCAATGAAAAACATTGTAGGTTATAAAGCTATTTCGATGGAAGGTTTATTTACTGGATTTCGAAATAATAGATTAACACACCGTGAAACAATTAACGGTCAAACATCCTTGTAGATAATGAATCATATCAATATAATAGTCTAAATTATCCTGTACTAATGACAAATCAATTTGGTGATATTACTCAGGCTTTTTACGAATAATCAAGCGGTCTCCCTCCAATCGTTTGCTTTGTTCCGTTGGGCTGTTTCAGTCGCTTTAACAAGCTTCCATTCCACAGACCACTTGAAATCAAAAGAAAGAGCAGCTAAAAAAATAGCAGCTCTTTTTTTGTTTCTGCGCTCCCAATCTTCACACGCGCACTCATTACGTTCGTAAGAGCTACTTAATCCAACATACAGCTTCATTTCGCTTCTCTGCATTCAGCAGTATTGTTGTCTCTCGCTCTATGATAATTTGGTGGTTGCGCTTTCTCTCAGCTATCAAGGTTAGCTCACTTCGTTTGCTTCAAATCAAGGAACGCCTGAAGGCTGATGTTAATTTTTTCCTTGACGTTTCACGCTACTATCCCTACATTCCATTTCGCAAAGCTACATTTCATTCTCGGTCTAGTGTAGCTTGTTCGATTGCCACAACACCAACCGTCGCTCCTCATAAAATTCCATTGCATTACATTTTATTGCGGTGCTTGGGGGTGTTAAACCATCCTGCCATGTTCCTTCATAACAGAAAAAAGTGCAGCAAATTTAGAGTGCGTTCCTTACTTCAGTCGTTCATTCTTCACTCCATTCTCGTAAGTCACTACCTCAATTTAGCGCACTTTCTTTTTTCTCTTTTTTTGTTTTGGGAAATGTGTGTCAAAAGTGTGTCATAAATCAAACTATTTTGCTTATTTTTGTACTTATTAATCAGACACACCTCTTAAAAGAGAAACGTTCTTCTAAATCTTGTAATGACCTCAATAATAAGTTATTAGAAATAAAAAAAGCCCTGAAAAGGACTTGATGTAAGTTGAGCAATAAAAGAAACCACAATCCGACGCTCTAACCAACTGAGCTACAATCACCATTTGATTTAACAAACAAGACATAGCCTCATTTGCGAGTGCAAATATAATTGTTTCCAACTATCCTGCAAAGGTTTTTTATTATTTTTTACTTCAAATCACTTAACGAATTGACGGTCAAATACCTTTCAACGGTAAAACCTTCAGCAAATTCCACTCCTACTAATCTTCCTAAATCTTTTGCGCGGTATTGGATGCTTTCTAAAAAGTTTTTAGAGGCGATGGGTGTAACTGGTTCTTTAGAATTTGGATCATAAAATTGCGAACTATAAGCTTGAACAGCTTCCACTTTTTGAGCCATAAAATCAGAAATATCTACTACAAAATCAGGTTCAATATTTTTCCATTGGATATAATGATAGACTAACTTTGGCCGCCAAGCTTCTTGTATTTGACCATTTAGCTGGGTTTCAATTTTAGTTAATCCCGATAAAAAACAAGCATCGCTAACCAGTTTACTACCTTTTCCATGATCTATATGTCGGTCATCAATTGCATTGCACAATACGACTTCAGGTTGGTACTTGCGAATCATTTCAATCACTTTTAACTGATGTTTTTCATCATTCACAAAAAAACCATCACGCATATCTAGATTCTCTCGAACTGTAACACCTAAAATTTCAGCAGCTTTAGCCGCTTCTGTATTTCTAATTTCAACCGTTCCACGGGTTCCTAACTCACCACGAGTTAAATCGATTATACCTACTTTTTTCCCTAAAGAAATTTCTTTGGCAATCGTACCCGAACAACCTAATTCTACATCATCTGGATGTGCTCCAAAAGCTAGTATATCTAATTTCATATCATTTAATTTTGCCAAAAAGGCACTAAGTCACTAAGTTATTTTCTGAACACTGATTATTGATCACTGAACACTATAATATTTCGCATCGTCATGGATTTATTTTCTGTTTCCAAAAATTCCATTTCAGGATTACTATCTTTTGTAATGCCGCAACCCACATAAATATTCACAGCATCATTTACAACTTCTAAACAGCGTAAATTTACGAATAAATCGGTTTGATTGTTTGAATTATATTCGCCTAAAAATCCTGAATAATACGTTCTGTCAAATGCTTCATTTTCTTGAATAAAATATAAAGCACTTTCCTTTGGCAATCCACAAACTGCGGGTGTTGGGTGTAAGGTCGTAATCAAATCTAATGCCGAGAAATCATCAGTCAATTGTCCAGTAATTATTGATTTCAAATGTGCTAATTTACCTGCTTTTATCGTTTTAGGTTCCGAAACTATTAGATTTTTTACTTTGGAAGCTATTTCAGAAACAATAAAATCGGTTACAAATTGCTGCTCTTCAATTTCTTTGGTATTCCAAATTATAGTTTCAGAAAACAATTGTGTTCCAGCCAAGGCAACTGTTTCAAACTGATTTTGATTTATTTTTACTAATCGTTCAGGCGTTGCTCCCATCCATAATCCAATTTCAGGATGAAAAAACAAATAGCGAAAGGCAGTTGGATACGTCGCAATTAAATTATGAAAGGTCGCTACAACCGAAATTTGTTCTTTCAAAACCAATTTTCTAGATAAAACTACTTTATCGAATGCGCCATTTTGAATTGCAGCAATTCCTTTGGAAACTAAATTTTCAAAAGCCTCTTTTTGATTGGCTTCTGAAGTAAATTGATTGTCTGATTTCTGCTCTAAATTTTCAAAATTTCCTTGTGAGAACTTACTAATTTCTGTTGGTAAGCATATTTTTACACCTGTATCAAAAGGCATAAATACAAAACCTGATTGACCTGAAAAGGTAACCACATCATTAATTTGTTGTACTTGTAAGTACCAAATAGATTCATTTGGTTTAACATAACAAACAAAAGGTTTTTGACCTGATAAAAGCGTGCTTATTTCTTCAAAAAGTTGCATTATTGTCTTCTGGATAAAACCATATTAGTCAATTTACAAAGCGAAATTAATTTTCCTTCTTCATCAACGATTCTAATTTCCCACAAATGAATACTAGCACCTTTATGAATAATTTTAGCTGTAGCAGTTACCATTCCTTCTCTTTTACTTTTTAAATGATTGGCCGAAATTTCAATTCCGCGCACTTCCTGTTTTTCAGGATTAACAAACATCAATGAAGCAGCACTTCCTACACTTTCTGCTAAAGCCACTGTTGCTCCACCGTGTAACAACCCCATTGGCTGATGCACTCTAGGATTTACAGGCATAGTTGCCGTTAAAAAATCTTCACCCGCATCGGTGTAAACTATATCTAATGTGTTCATCAATGTGTTTTTACTCCATTCATTACACAATTGCAACATGGTATCTCTATCAAACATGGTTTTATTTTTTTTGTAAAATTAATCATTATTGCTAGAATAATATAGAATATTTTTCGTTTTAGTAGATGATAATTGCTGATTTATTTTTTAAAAAATCAAATTAATAAGTACATTTACAAAAATTACACCATACATGCGTCGTTTATTACTTTTTATCTTAGTTGGATTTGCCGTATCGTTAACTTCATGTCGAAATGATTTTGAATTTGAATCAAGAACTGGTGGTTTAGAATTTTCAAAAGACACTGTTTATTTAGATACTGTTTTTACGAACATAGGTTCAAGTACATATACCTTAAAAGTATACAATAAAAGCGATAAAAATATTTCGATTCCAAAAGTACAATTAGCCAAAGGTGAAGCTTCAAAATACCGAATGATGGTTGACGGAATTCCTGGTAAAATATTTGATGATGTTGAATTACTAGCAAAAGACAGTATGTTTATTTTTATTGAAGTAACAGCTAATGTAATTGATGCAAATCCTACTGATTTTCTGTATACTGATCAAATATTATTTGGTGAAGGATCAAACACCCAAAAAGTAGAATTGGTTACTTTAATACAAGATGCATATTTTATTTATCCTGGAAGAGTTCAAAATACTGATGAAAGTTATACATATGACGAATTAAACTTAGGTCTTGATGGTGATGGAAATCCAGTAACAATTCGAGGTCGTTTTTTAGAGGAGAGCAATCCTGTGAACGGAAATGAATTGCATTGGACCAACGAAAAACCTTATGTTGTGTATGGTTATGCCGCTGTTCCTTCTAATAAAACATTGGTTGTTGATGCGGGCGCTCGAGTTCATTTTCATGCCGAATCGGGCTTAATAGTTGCACATAATGCATCCATTCATGTAAATGGAACACATTCAACTACACCCGAATTAGAAAATGAAGTAATTTTTGAAGGCGATCGTTTAGAACCTGATTTTTCTGAAGTTCCTGGTCAATGGGGAACCATTTGGCTCACTCAAGGCAGTACAAATAATCAACTATCAAATTTAACGATAAAAAATGCAACAGTTGGTATTTTAGTTTCTGGAAATGATGGCACTTCTACTCCAACGCTAACCCTTGAAAATACACAGATTTACAATTGCTCTAATGTGGGGATTTTATCCCGAACTGGAAATATTGAAGGAAAAAACTTAGTTATTAACAAATGTGGTCAAGCTTCGTTTGCCGGAAGTTTTGGGGGTAGTTATGAATTTGTTCATTGTACTTTTGCAAATTATTGGTCGCGTCCTAACCAAACGGCAGTTGCCTTAGACGATTTCATACAAACTTCTTCTGGTTACCTTTTTCAACCACTGATTAAAGCAAATTTTAAGAATTGTATTATTTATGGTTCGAGTAATCTTGGCATTAATTTACAAAAAAGAGGTACTTCAACAGTATTTAATTTCAAATTTGATCATTGTTTACTAAAATTTATCGATTACAACAATGCATTATCTTCCAATCCTTTGTATCAATTTTCGAATGCTAATATATATACTTCATGCCTCATTGCTAACAATAATTCTATCAATAAACCTGATTTTGAAAATCCAACAAATAATAAATTAAGAATCGGAGAAAATTCAGCTGCTAAAGGCACTGCAAAAACACAATATTCAACCTTTAATGATCTATTAAATCAGAATAGAACTGGCGCAACGGATATGGGTGCATACAATTGGACCCTATTTGATTAAATTTTATATTTTCGTAGGCGTTAAATTTTGTTTGTTCAAACAATTAAAATAAATTTGCACTTACAAACAACAACACACCCGAGGCGAAGCCGAATTGTACGGAGCGCAGCGGAATAAAATAACTACACAATGATTCATTTCTTCGGAAACCAATCCAACACCGTTTTTGCTGTACAAACGCAAAACAACTTATCGACTGAAGACATCAATAAATTAAACTGGCTTTTTGGCAACGCACATAAAATTGAAAAATCCGTACTTGCGGATTTTTTTGTTGGACCCCGTGCCGCAATGATTACGCCTTGGAGTACTAATGCTGTTGAAATTACTCAAAATATGGGTATTTCAGGAATTATCAGAATTGAAGAATTCCAAAAAGTTAATGCTGATTTCAATGATTTTGATCCGATGTTGTTTCAAAAGTATTCGGAATTAAACCAAGAAATTTACACGATTAATATCCAACCTGAACCTATTTTAGAAATTGACGATATTGCATCGTACAACAAAACAGAAGGTTTGGCTTTGAGTACTGAAGAAGTTGAATATTTAAACAATCTTTCAACTAATTTAAATAGAAAATTAACCGATTCTGAAATATTTGCCTTTTCACAAGCCAATTCAGAACACTGTCGTCATAAAATTTTCAACGGAACTTTTGTTGTAGATGGCAAAGAACAACCAACTTCATTATTCAAATTAATTAGAAAAACATCTGAAACCAATCCTAATGATATCGTTTCAGCCTATAAAGATAATGTGGCTTTTATTAAAGGTCCGAAAGTAACACAGTTTGCACCAAAAAGTGCTGACAAACCCGACTTTTACGAAGAAAAGGAATTTGATTCGGTACTGTCATTAAAAGCAGAAACACACAATTTCCCTACTACTGTTGAACCATTTAATGGTGCAGCAACAGGTTCGGGAGGAGAAATTCGTGACCGTTTAGCTGGAGGTCAAGGTTCATTACCTTTAGCAGGAACAGCGGTATATATGACGTCTTATTCTCGTTTAGCAGAAAATCGTCCTTGGGAAAAAGCTATGAAAGAAAGAGAATGGCTCTACCAAACACCAATGGATATTTTAATTAAAGCCTCAAACGGAGCATCTGATTTTGGAAATAAATTCGGACAACCTTTAATTACAGGTTCTATTTTAACATTTGAACACGAAGAAACTTCGAGTACCTCAGTTTCCAATTCGAGTGCCTCAGCTTCCAATTCGAGTACGTCAGTTGTAGATAGTAGAAAATTAGGATATGATAAAGTAATCATGCAAGCGGGTGGAATTGGATATGGAAAATTAGACCAAGCGATAAAAAAGAAACCAACTGCAGGTGATAAAATTGTTATTCTAGGTGGTGAAAATTATAGAATTGGAATGGGTGGAGCCGCAGTATCTTCAGCCGATACAGGTGCTTTTGGTTCAGGAATTGAACTAAATGCCATCCAACGTTCGAATCCAGAAATGCAAAAACGTGCCGCCAATGCCATTCGTGGATTGGTAGAAAGTGATAACAACCCGATAGTTTCTATTCACGATCACGGTGCCGGTGGACATTTAAATTGTTTATCTGAATTGGTGGAAGAAACAGGAGGTTTAATTGATTTAGATAAATTACCAGTGGGCGATCCTACACTTTCTGCAAAAGAAATTATCGGAAACGAATCACAAGAAAGAATGGGATTAGTTATTGGTCAAAAAGACATCGAAACGTTACAACGCATTGCCGATAGAGAACGTTCGCCAATGTATGAAGTGGGTGATGTAACCAACGACCATAGATTTACTTTTGAATCCAAATCGACAGGTTTAAAACCAATGGATTATGCCTTGGAAGACTTCTTTGGAAGTTCGCCAAAAACCATCATGACAGATATTACTGTTGATAGAAATTACAGCAATTCGGAATATAAAGCAAGTGAAATTCCAACCTATTTAAATCAAGTTTTACGATTAGAAGCCGTAGCTTGTAAAGATTGGTTAACCAATAAAGTAGACCGTTGTGTAGGTGGAAAAGTTGCCAAACAACAATGTGCAGGTCCGTTACAATTGCCTTTAAATAATGTAGGTGTAATGGCTTTAGATTATAAAGGAAAAGAAGGAATTGCCACTTCTATTGGGCATGCTCCTATTTCAGCTTTAATTGATCCGGTAGCAGGTAGTAGAAATGCCATTGCAGAATCGCTTTCAAATTTAGTTTGGGCACCATTAAAAGACGGTTTAGCTTCGGTTTCTTTATCGGCAAACTGGATGTGGGCGTGTAAAAACGAAGGTGAAGATGCCCGTTTATACGAAGCCGTAAAAGGATGTTCGGATTTTGCTATCGAATTGGGAATCAATATTCCAACAGGTAAAGATTCCTTGTCGATGAAACAAAAATATCCAAATGACGAAGTACTAGCACCAGGAACGGTTATAATTTCAGCAGCTGGAAATTGTTCGAATATCACTAAAGTAGTAGAACCTGTTTTACAACGAAATGGCGGAAACATTTATTACATCAATTTATCACAAGATACTTTTAAATTAGGAGGTTCTTCTTTTTATCAAACGCAAAATAAAGTTGGAAACGAAACGCCAACTATAAAAGATGCTGCGTTTTTCAAAAAAGCATTCAACACCTTACAAGATTTAATTAAAGAAAGAAAAATTAAAGCTGGACACGATATTGGAAGTGGTGGTTTGATTACAACTTTATTAGAATTATGTTTTAGCCCCCTAACCCCCGAAGGGGGAACCTCAAACTTTGAGGAAACGGGAATGAAATTAAGTTTTGATTGTTTTGAAGAAAAAGATTTAGTTAAAATATTATTTTCAGAAAACATCGGTGTTGTCGTTCAACCTTCTAATAATGAAGAATTTGAAGCTTATTTGAATGAAAATAAAGTAGCATTTTTCAATATTGGTGAAGTTACAAATTCTGGAAAATTGGAATTTGGAACTTGGAATTTAGATATTGCCTCGTACCGAAGAACTTGGTTTGAAACATCTTATTTATTAGACCAAAAACAAACGAAGAACGGAAAAGCCAAAGAACGTTTTGAAAATTTTGACAAACAACCTTTACAATTTACATTTCCATCGCAATTTGATGGTAAATTACCTGTAATTCCTGCTGGTGCAAGACCAAAAGCAGCTATTATTCGTGAAAAAGGAAGTAATTCTGAACGAGAAATGGCAAATGCAATGTTCTTAGCAGGATTCGATGTAAAAGACGTTCATATGACCGATTTAATTTCGGGACGTGAAACTTTAGAAGATATTCAATTTATTGGTGCTGTAGGTGGTTTTTCTAATTCAGATGTATTGGGTTCCGCTAAAGGTTGGGGTGGTGCCTTTTTATACAATGAAAAAGCCAATACCGCTTTAAAAAACTTCTTTAAAAGAGAAGATACACTTTCTGTAGGAATTTGTAATGGCTGCCAATTGATGATGGAATTAGAACTGATTAATCCAGAACACGAGGTGCACGGAAAAATGAAACACAACGATTCTAATAAACACGAAAGTGGCTTTACTTCGGTTAAAATTCAGAAAAATAACTCGGTAATGCTTTCAACATTAGAAGGCGCTACGTTAGGCGTTTGGATTTCGCATGGTGAAGGAAAATTCAATCTACCAATGCCTGAAAATCAATATAATATAGTTGCAAAATATGGTTATGAAGGCTATCCAGCCAATCCAAATGGTTCGGATTATAACACGGCAATGCTATGTGATAAAACTGGTCGCCATTTGGTGATGATGCCACATATTGAGCGTTCTACATTCCCGTGGAATTGGGCAAATTACCCTGACAGCCGTCAAAAAGATGACGTTTCACCTTGGCTAGAAGCGTTTGTGAATGCCAGAAAATGGATAGATAACAAAAAATAAAAATTAAATAAGCTCCAAAAGACAAAATCTATATTTGGAGCTTATTTTTTTAATAGACTGCTTGAAATCAGTTAGATTTATTTTAAAGTATCTTTTCTTCGTTGATAATTATGTAAAAAATCACCCTTTGGTTTTCCTAAATCAAAAGAACTCCATTTAGTTAAAAAACGTGTGCTTGTTCTTGCTTCATCTCGATCCATATTTTCATATTCAATTCTATAAATTGCTGAATACATTTCTGCTCTTCCAACGCCATGATAGCAATGAATTAATACAGGATAATTTTTAGAATCATCCATAATTTTGAAAAAAACATCTAAATTATGAGGTTTAGGGACTTGATCTGAACCATTATTAAAATAATTTACACCTTTAATTTTTGCAATAGCTTCTTTTTCAGCTGTTAATTCGGCAGGAATTTCAGGATTATTTACATCGTCACCAGTTCCAGGAAAACGCAAATCAATGATACTTTTGATTTTGTATTCTTTTACATAATCTTCAATTTCGTCTGGAGGAATTACACCACTTTTATATACCTTACCTTCAGTAATTGTTTCAAAATTATGATTGATATGCATATCATAAACATATTTTCCAATGCCAATTGCTATTAAAATTATAACAACTAGGCCGAGTTTCTTTTTTAAATTCATCTATTGAATATTTAATTTTTTATCAATAATTCTTGCATAGTAATCTTGTAAAAATGCCTTACAAGATAGTTCTAAATTATTCATTTCTTTATTTCTATACTTGATTAAATTTTTAGTCAATTTTTTATCAGTAGCTGAGTAAAAACCAATTGCTTTCTTACCATCAAATGTACAAATATAATTTCCTTCAGCATAATAATAAACACCTGAATTATAATTAAATACAAAATCTTTATGATTTTTATCTAGCAAACTAGAGCCCCAACTCCTGAATGGCTTTTTATAACCAATCATATCTAAAACAGTAGGATAAATATCAATATGTTGAGCCAAATCGGTATTTTCACCTGTATATTTACCATTTGGATCAAATATTAAAATTGGAATTGCCAAACGATTCATTAGTTGCTCCAAATAACACTCAGTATAATTAACTTGATTACAATGATCTGCTGTAATAATGAAAATTGTATTTTTAAACCATGGTGCTTTTTTAGCTGTTTCAAAAAACTTTTTAAACGAAAAATCGGTGTAAGAAATACATTGATGCATAGTTATATTTCCTTTTGGAAACTTATTTTTATACTTTTCTGGAACTACATAGGGTTCGTGAGAGGAAACTGTAAATAAAGTTGTAAAAAATGGTGCTTTTTTAGTATCTAAAGTAGTCTTCATAAACTGCATGAAAGGTTCGTCCCAAATTCCCCATGAACCATCAAAATCAGTATCATTGGCATATTCTGTCATACCATAATAATGATCAAAGCCTAATATATTTCCAAAACCTAAAAAACCCATTGAACCATTTGGTGCACCATGAAAAAAAGAAGTATCATAACCTTTCTCTTTTAAGGTTGAAACTAACGATTGAATATCTTGCTTTGCATATGGAGAAGAGGTAAAAGCATCTTTATAGGATGGAATCCCCGACAATATCGAAGACATACCATGTATTGATTTATATCCATTAGCATACGCATTGGAAAAAATCAAGCTGTGCTGTGCTAATGAATCAATAAATGGTGTGTAACTCACATAATTTTTTATATTTGAATGCTTATTAAATGCGCCAGAGTATTCTCTTCCAAAACTTTCTGTAATTATTAAAACGATATTAGGTTGGGTTGAAGGATTTGAATCATATTGTTTAATTGGATTAAAAGTAGCATTAACAAAATCTTGAGGGATATTAAAATTAGTTTTTTTAAAACTCTTAACACCTAAAGTTCTTAAAAATGCAAATGGAGTATTTAATACTAAATCAGCTTGTTGTGGTTTTTTTACAAACCTATTTGCATCAACTAAATTAATTGGACGAGTACTTTTTTTGAAATCACCTCGAATTCCACCAACAGCTAAGGTTGCTACAATTAACACACCTAGAATTGAAGAAATCAAATAAGGATATAGCTTTGGTTTAGTTTGAATTTCAGAAACTTTAATTTTTTTATATAAAAATATCCATAATATGGAGACAATAAGGAACAACAAAAAAACCAACCAATAAGTAGCTAAGAATCTAAAAAACATAAATGTTAAAGATTTCTCATTTTTTAGAACATCAACAACAGCCATTGTGGTTCTAGCAAAATTGTATCGATAGTAAATTAAATCAATAAAGTTGAGCGAATAAAATATTAAATTAGTAATGAAATACCAATAAAAAGTAAATTTTTGAAATGATGGTTTAGTATTTATCCAAAGTGGTAAAACTGATAGGAAGATAAAAACTGAATTAATATATAATATAGCCGTTGTATCAAATGCTAATCCATGGTAACATATTGCTAAAAATGCACTTAAACTTTGAACTTCTAACAAATCATAATTATAGATATAAAATAAGATTCTAGCCAAAAAGTACATAATGTAAACCAACAATAATCTGTAAACTAATACTTTATATTCATTACCTCTAAAAAACATTTTCATTAATTTAAAATTTAATTATATTGCACAAATGTAACCAAAATTATAATTACAGAATTCATCAAATAATTTTCTGAATATAAAATTAATTTATCAAAAATGTGGTATATTGTATTGAGTGTATTTTGTAGTGTATCTGTTGGGATAGTACTAAAAATTGCAAAAAGAAAAGACATAAACATTTTCCAGCTAATTTGTTGGAATTATGTTACTGCATCATTTCTTTCGTTCTTTATTTTTAAACCACAATTAAATAGTAGTATTTTACCGTTTGAATTAATAGCAAGTCTGTCAATATTATTACCAATTGTATTTTTTTTTCAAAACAGCTCAATAAAATATATTGGTATTGTCAAAACCGATATTGCACAGCGATTATCACTTTTCATTCCTATAATTGCAGCTTATTTTATTTTTGGAGAAATCTTTAATAATTTAAAAATTTTAGGATTAGTTCTTGGTTTTACTGCAATTTTCTTTACAATAAACAAAAAATCTTCTTTAGATACTAAAAGGAGTTATTGGTATTTTCCTCTTCTAGTTCTCTTTGGATTTGGAATAATTGATACACTTCTAAAAAAAGTAGCTTCACTAAATTTGATATCATTTACTAGTCTAATATTCTATATTTTCTTAGGTGCACTAATTGTTTCATTACTAATCTTGTTTTTCAAAGTTGCGATACAAAAAGAGCGAATTAAATTAACGAATAGCTATTGGGGAATTGGAGTTGGAATCTTAAATTTTTGCAATATTTTATTTTATCTAAAAGCACATAAAGTCTTAAAGAGCAATCCTTCTACCGTATTTGCAGGGATGAACATGGGAGTTATCATTTTAGGAAGTTTTGTAGGAATATTATTTTTTAATGAAAAATTAACCAAATTAAATTATTTCGGAATTTTATTGGCTATACTTTCCATAATTTGCATAACACTTTCACAACTCAAAACAATTTAAACTTTGTTATCAATTGTGTTAAATTAGATTTTTTTATTAAAGTCATAAAAAATATCAATACCTAACAATTGTTTATTAAATTTTATTTTTCTAATTTGCAGAAAATATTAATTGCAAATTATGACAAATATTACAAGACTATTCGAGTTTCCATATTATCAATTAGAGAAATATAACCTAAATGATGCACTAGTTACAAAGTATAATGGCGAATGGATTAAAACATCTACAAAAGAATACATAGAAAAAGCAAATGCATTTTCAAGAGGACTACTTCGTTTAGGCATCAATAAGAATGATAAAATTGCTATTATCTCGTCTACCAATAGAACCGAATGGCATATTACTGATATTGGTGCTCTTCAAACTGGTGCTCAAACTGTGCCAATGTATCCAACAATATCTTCGCAAGATTATGAATATATCTTAAATCATTCTGAATCAACTTATTGTTTTGTTTCAGATCAAGAAGTTTATGATAAATTAATTTCAGTTAAAAATAATATTCCAAATCTTAAAGAAATATTTTCATACAATACTATTGATGGATGCAAAAATTGGAAAGAAGTATTAGAACTTGGAGCCGATGAATCTAATCAAGATGTGGTTGAAGATCGAAAAAACAATGTAGCTGCAAGTGATTTAGCAACCATAATATATACTTCAGGAACTACTGGAAAACCAAAAGGTGTTATGCTTACACATCAAAATATCGTATCTGATGTTTTAATGAGTGCTCCAAAAGTTCCTTTACGTCCTGGAGATACAAAAGCATTGAGTTTTTTACCTATTTGTCACATCTTTGAACGAATGCTTACTTATTTATATCAATATTATGGTATTTCAATCTATTTTGCTGAAAGTATCGAAAAAATTTCAGACAATCTAAAAGAAGTTCATCCTCATGTAATGTCTGTCGTACCAAGATTACTTGAAAAAGTATATGATAAAATTTATGCAAAAGGTGCTGATTTAACGGGTATCAAAAAGAAATTATTTTTCTGGGCTTTAGATTTAGGTATGAATTATAAACCTTACAAAGAGAACGGTTTTTTATATGAATTTAAATTAAAAATTGCTCGAAAATTAATTTTTTCTAAATGGCAAGAAGCACTTGGCGGCGAATTAGAATTATTAGTTACAGGAAGTGCTGCTCTACAACCTAGATTAACAAAAGTCTTCACTGCTGCTGGAATTCCTGTTATGGAAGGGTATGGCTTAACTGAAACTTCTCCAGTAATTTCAGTTAATGACATGAGAAAAAACGGATTTAAAGTAGGAACTGTAGGTAAAGTTCTTGACGGTGTTGAAGTTAAAATTGCTGAAGATGGTGAAATTCTTTGTAAAGGACCTAACGTAATGCTTGGCTATTACAAAGATGAAGAACAAAGCAATGAAGTTTTAAAAAATGGCTATTTTCATACAGGAGATATTGGTGAATTTGACAACGAAGGCTTCTTAAAAATTACCGATCGTAAAAAAGAAATGTTCAAAACTTCAGGTGGTAAATATATCGCACCTCAAATGCTTGAAAATCATTTTAAACAATCCAGATTCATTGAACAAATTATGGTTATTGGAGATGGTGAAAAAATGCCAGCAGCATTTATTCAGCCAAGTTTTGATTTTATTAAAGAATGGGCAGAACGAAAAGGTATCAATTTAGGTAACTCAAATGAAGAAATAATTGCTAATGAAAAAGTAGTAAAACGAATTCAAAAAGAAATTGATGCTGTAAATGAACGTTTTGGAAATTGGGAAAAAGTAAAACGCTTTGAATTAACATCAGATATATGGTCAATTGATGCCGGACATCTAACTCCAACAATGAAATTAAAACGAAAAGTAATCAAAGAAAAATACATTGAATTGTATAATAAAATATACGGAGAACAATAAGAAATAAGCCTGCCTTTGTGCAGACTTATTTTTTAAAATGTTAAATTTTTAAAAAACTCATAAAATATTCATAAAATACTATGCATGCATAGTATTTTTTTTTATATTTGAAAAAAATATAACTATGCAAGACAAAACAATAGATTATATATTAAGATATACTTGGCAAGCCGTAGCAAGAATGTACAATGAAGAGGCAACGAAATATGGAGCAACAATGGCTACAGGATTTGCATTACTTAGTATTGATAAAGAAAAAGGAACTCCATCAACTACCCTAGGTCCAAAAATGGGAATGGAAGCCACTAGTTTAACGCGAACACTTAAATCAATGGAAGATAAAGGATTAATATTTCGGAAAAAAAATCCTGCTGACGGAAGAGGCGTTTTGATATATCTAACAGATTTAGGCAAAGAGAAACGAGAACTATCTAAAAATACTGTTTTATTATTTAATGATACTGTTAAAGCTAACTTATCTGAAGATCAATTGAAAAATTTCTTTGAAGTTTCTGAAATAATCAATCAATTAATTAATGATAAAAAAATATTTAGAGATAAATAATTTCAAATTATAAAACCCTATTCAAAACATAAAAATGAAACGTACTATTAAAAAAGTAGCAGTTATTGGTTCCGGAATTATGGGAAGTGGAATTGCTTGCCATTTTGCCAACATTGGTATTGAAGTCTTATTGTTAGACATCGCTCCAAATGAACTTACGGAAACCGAACAGAAAAAAGGTCTAACTCTTGAAAGTAAACTTGTTAGAAACCGAATAGTTAATGATCATTTAGCAAACGCTTTAAAATCCAAGCCTTCTCCTATTTATCATCAAAGTTTTGCTTCAAGAATTACAACAGGTAACACCACAGATGATATGGCTAAAATTTCAACTGCTGATTGGATAATTGAAGTTGTTGTGGAACGATTAGACATCAAAAAACTGGTCTTTGAACAAATTGACAAATTTAGAAAACCAGGCACTTTAGTTACTTCAAATACTTCCGGAATTCCTATTCAATTCATGAGCGAAGGCAGAAGCGAAGATTTCCAACAACATTTCTGTGGAACGCACTTTTTCAATCCAGCGCGTTACTTAAAATTATTTGAAATTATTCCAGGTCCAAAAACTTCTCAAGATGTATTAGATTTCTTAAATGGTTATGGTGAAAAATTCTTAGGAAAAACTTCAGTAATAGCAAAAGATACTCCAGCTTTTATTGGCAATAGAATCGGAATCTTCGGAATTCAAAGCTTATTCCACCAAGTAAAGGAAATGGGCTTAACCGTTGAAGAAGTGGATAAATTAACAGGTCCTGTTATTGGTCGGCCAAAATCGGCTACGTTTAGAACAGTTGATGTGGTTGGCTTAGATACTTTAGTTCATGTAGCAAACGGAATTTATGAAAATTGCCCTAGTGACGAAGCTCATGAATTATTTAAACTTCCTGATTTTGTTTCTAAAATGATGGAAAACAAATGGTTAGGAAGCAAAACAGGACAAGGTTTTTATAAAAAGGAAGGTAAAGAAATACTAACTTTAGACTTAAATACATTAGAGTATAGACCTAATAAAAAAGCGTCTTTTGCTACGTTAGAATTAACCAAAACGATTGAAAAACCAATCGATAGATTTAAAATTTTAGTTTCTGGAAAAGATAAAGCAGGCGAATTTTACAGAAAAAATTTCGCTTCAATGTTTCAATATTGTTCAAATAGAATTCCAGAAATCACAGACGCTTTCTATAAAATCGATGATGCTATGAAAGCTGGTTTCGGTTGGGAAAACGGACCATTCGAAATTTGGGATGCTATCGGGGTAGAAAAAGGCATCGAATTAATGCAAGCAGAAGGCTGTCAACCTGCGTCTTGGGTAACCGATATGTTAGCTTCGGGAACCACTTCTTTCTATTCTATCAAAGATGGAGCAACACACTTTTACTCTATTACTACTAAAAAAGTTGAGAAAGTTCCGGGTCAAGATGCTTTTATTATCTTAAATAACATTCGCGAAAGCAAAAAAATATGGAATAACAGCGAAAGCATCATAACTGATTTAGGTGATGGAATCATCAATTTAGAGTTCACGTCAAAAATGAATTCGATTGGTGCTGGTGTTTTACAAGGAATTAATAAAGCCATTGACATTGCTGAAAAAGAATACAACGGTTTAGTAATTGGTAATCAAGGTGCTAATTTCTCTGTTGGAGCTAATTTGGGAATGATTTTTATGATGGCGGTTGAGCAAGAATATGACGAATTAAATATGGCCATCAAAATGTTCCAAGATACCATGATGCGATGTCGTTATTCGGCCATTCCGGTCATTGCAGCTCCGCACGGAATGACCCTTGGCGGTGGATGCGAATTAGTCATGCATTCAGACAGAGCGGTTGCTGCAGCAGAAACCTACATCGGTTTAGTAGAATTTGGTGTTGGAGTAATTCCTGGTGGCGGTGGTTCAAAAGAAATGGCCTTAAGAGCATCCGATTTATTCCGCAAAAACGATGTAGAATTAAATGTGCTTCAAGAATATTTCTTAACGATAGGAATGGCAAAAGTAGCTACTTCAGCTTATGAAGGTTTCGATACTGGCGTTTTACAAAAAGGAAGAGATATTGTAGTAGTTAATAAAGACCGCCAAATTGCAACAGCGAAACAAGTAGCGTTACAAATGGCAGAACAAGGTTACACTCAACCTGTAAGAAGAAAAGACATCAAAGTATTAGGTAAACAAGCTTTAGGTATGTTCTTAGTAGGAACTGACCAAATGGAAGCTGGTAAATACATTTCTGAACACGATAAGAAAATTGCCAACAAACTAGCTTATGTAATGGCTGGTGGTGATTTATCAGAAGCAACTTTAGTTTCTGAACAATACTTATTGGATTTAGAAAGAGAAGCATTTTTATCATTAACTGCAGAAAGAAAATCGTTAGAGAGAATTCAGTACATGTTAACCAAAGGGAAACCGTTAAGAAATTAGTTGTTTTTCTGTATAATGTATTGTTGTATATTGTAAAGTTGTAAAATGAAAAAAGATAATATAAAAATATTTGAAAAATTACTTTTTGGAATTCCTTTATCAATAATATTGATTTCGTTTTTAATAATTTTATTTAAAGGTCAACTGAATTTAGGAAAAGTTAATTTTGAAAATTTAGGTGGTTATGGAAGTTTCATTGGTGGAATAGTTGGTACTTTTTTAACAATTATTGCAACATATTATGTTTACAAAACTTATCATTCACAAAAGAAAGAATTAAAATCTCAAAAAAAGGAATTAATACTTCAAAAACAATTAATTGCACAACAACAATTTGAAAGTACATTTTTTAATATGTTGAATGTTCATAGAGAGTTGAAGAATAATTTAAAATTAAATTATTTAGACTTTTTTTATTCTCCATCTAAAATGGATATTAATGATGTTTATAGAGGTGTTGAAGTTTTTGAAAAAATATCTAATGATTATATTGAAATTTATAATGCACCTGAAGCTCTTCATTACAACAGACAGAATATATCAAATAGAGTTGATGAAGAAATTTTATTAGATCCGCAATATTTAGATAATCTTAATCATGATGAAACAAATCCAAGACCTTTAATACTTGCTGATAGAATTGATAGTAGTTGGGATGAAAATAACAATAATGAAGATACTCATAAAGTCAAAATTTTATTCACTTTCAAATTACTTTATATGAATTATCAAAACATTTTAAGTCATTATTGTAGAAATGTGTACCACATCTTAAAGTTTATCCGAAAAACAGAAGAGGAAGATTTTTATACAAAAGGAAATAAAAAAGATAAATATAAACAATATGCAAACATTTTTCAATCTCAACTAAATGTAAATGAACACTTTATTCTTTTCTATAATTTCATTTATTTTTCTGAAAATGATGAAGAAAATGATATCTACTTTCCAATGAATTTAGTTAATCACTATAATTTCTTAGAGAATATTGGTGTCAACAATTTAATTTTAACTAATCATAAGAAACAATATACTTTTCGAATAAAAGGTGACAATTAAAAAATACTATAATACATTATACACAATACAATTTACATTATACATTTTACAACAATATAATATACAAGAAAAAAAATGAATTATTTCAAAGAATTAAAGGTTTGGCAAAAAGCAATTGAATTAGTTACTGAAACATATTTGAAAACACAATCATTTCCTAAAGAAGAAATTTATGGATTAACTTCTCAAATAAGGAGATGTGCTGTTTCAATTCCTTCTAATATTGCAGAAGGTTGTGGTAGAAAAACAGATAAAGACTTTAGCAATTTTCTCGGAATATCTTTAGGTTCTGCATTTGAGTTTGAAACACAACTAATAATTTGCAAAAATTTAGGTCATATAATTGAATCCGATTTCAAATTTTTAGAATCTGAAATACAACATATACAAAACATGATAATCAAATTACAAAGTACAATTGATTCTAAATAAATCAATATACATTTTTCAATATACAATATACTAAATAAAACAACTATGAGTAAAACAGCATATATAGTAAAAGGATATAGAACAGCAGTTGGAAAAGCTCCAAAAGGTTTATTCCGATTCAAAAGACCAGACGAATTAGCAGCTGAAACCATCGAACACATGATGAAAGAGTTGCCTGATTTTGACAAAGCTCGCATTGATGATGTGATGGTAGGAAACGCCATGCCAGAAGCAGAACAAGGTTTGAACGTTGGGCGTTTAATTTCATTAATGGGATTAAAAATCACAGATGTTCCAGGCGTTACAGTCAATAGATATTGTGCATCTGGATTAGAAACCATCGCTATGGCAACTGCTAAAATTCAATCAGGAATGGCCGATTGTATTATCGCTGGTGGTACCGAAAGTATGAGTTATATTCCAATGGGTGGTTACAAACCTACTCCCGATTATAAAATCACGGCTGCTGGTCACGAAGATTATTATTGGGGAATGGGTTTAACGGCTGAAGCTGTTGCAAAACAATTCAACGTTTCTCGTGAAGACCAAGATGAATTTGCGTTTCAATCGCAAATGAAAGCTTTAAAAGCTCAATCAGAAGGTAAATTCGATAAACAAATTGTGCCTATCATTGTCGAACAAACATTTGTGAATGAAAACGGTAAAAAAGAGACAAAATCTTATATTGTAAATAAAGACGAAGGCCCAAGAGCTGGAACTTCAGTTGAAGCTTTGGCAGGATTAAAACCTGTTTTTGCTGCTGATGGTTCGGTTACAGCTGGAAACTCTTCGCAAATGAGTGATGGCGCTGCTTTCGTGTTAATCATGAGTGAAGAAATGGTGAAAGAATTAAACTTAGAACCTATTGCAAGAATGGTAAGCTACGCTGCTTCTGGGGTAGAACCAAGAATCATGGGAATTGGTCCGGTTACCGCTATTCCAAAAGCTTTAAAACAAGGGGGACTAAAACAAGACCAAATCGATTTAATCGAATTAAACGAAGCTTTCGCAGCTCAATCATTAGCAGTTGTTAGAGAATTAGGTTTAAATCCTGAAATCGTGAACGTAAATGGTGGTGCCATTGCTTTAGGCCATCCACTAGGTTGCACAGGTGCTAAACTATCGGTTCAATTGTTTGACGAAATGCGCCTGAGAAACAGCAAATACGGAATTGTTTCAATGTGTGTAGGAACAGGTCAAGGAGCCGCTGGAGTTTTTGAATTTTTGAAGTAAAGCCCTCTATTCCATAAAAAATAGATTGTGGTTATACATTATACTGAAATACATTAAAAAATTATATTGTAAAATTTAAACCCTATTGACCCCTAATAGGTTCCCCCTTTGGGGATAGGGGGCTAATTATGTCAGATATCATCAGAGGAGGACAATTCCTTGTAAAAGAAACAAAATGCGAAGACATCTTCACACCAGAAGATTTCAATGAAGAACAAATTATGATGCGTGATTCGGTTATTGAATTTGTAGATAAAGAATTATGGCCTCACAAAGAACGTTTTGAAAAGAAGGATTTTGCGCTTACTGAAGAGGTAATGCGTAAAGCAGGTGAATTAGGCTATTTAAGCGTTGCCGTTCCTGCTGCCTATGGTGGAATGGAAATGGGATTTGTAAATACCGTTTTAGTTTGTGATTATATTTCGGGAGCAACTGGTTCATTTTCAACAGCTTTTGGAGCTCACACTGGAATTGGAACGATGCCAATTACCTTATACGGAACAGAAGAACAAAAACAAAAATATGTACCAAAATTAGCTTCTGGCGAATGGTTTGGTGCTTACTGTTTAACGGAACCAGGTGCAGGATCTGATGCCAATTCAGGAAAAACAAAAGCGGTACTTTCAGAAGATGGAACACATTATAAAATCACTGGTGGAAAAATGTGGATTTCAAATGCTGGTTTCTGTAATTTATTCATCGTTTTTGCTCGAATCGAAGATGATAAAAACATTACCGGTTTCATTGTAGAAAATGATCCATCAAACGGTATTTCACTAGGTGATGAAGAACATAAATTAGGTATTCGCTCTTCTTCTACTCGTCAAGTTTTCTTTAACGAAACAAAAGTACCAGTAGAAAATATGTTGGCAGGTCGTGGCGAAGGTTTTAAAATTGCCATGAACGCTTTGAATGTGGGTCGAATTAAATTAGCCGCAGCTTGTTTAGAAGCTCAACGTAGAACCATTTCTGGAGCAGTTCAATATGCTAATGAAAGAGTTCAGTTTAAAACGCCTATTTCAAGTTTTGGAGCAATTCAAGCTAAAATTGCGGAAATGTCAACAAATGCCTATGCGGGAGAAAGTGCTACATACAGAGCTGCTGCAGATATTGAAAATAGAATAAACATCAGAGTGAGTGAAGGAAATTCACATCAAGAAGCAGAATTAAAAGGTGTAGAAGAATTTGCAATTGAATGTTCTATCTTAAAAGTTGCCGTATCTGAAGATGTTCAAGCCTGTACTGATGAAGGAATACAAATTTTTGGAGGTATGGGATTTTCTGAAGATGCGCCAATGGAAAGTGCTTGGAGAGATGCTCGTATTGCTAGAATTTACGAAGGAACTAACGAAATCAACCGAATGTTATCGGTGGGAATGTTAGTAAAAAAAGCGATGAAAGGTCATGTTGATTTAATTGGTCCAGCTATGGCTGTTGCCGAAGAATTAATGGGAATTCCTTCTTTTGATATTCCTGATTATTCTGAATTATTTGCTGAAGAAAAAGAAATGATTGCCAAATTGAAAAAAGTTTTCTTAATGGTTTCTGGAGCTGCTGTTCAAAAATATGGTGGAGAATTAGAATCGCATCAACAATTATTAATGGCTGCTGCTGATATCTTAATCGAAATCTATATGGCAGAAAGTACTATTCTTAGAACCGAAAAATTAGCTAAAAAAGTAGGTCAAGAGAAAGTTCAAGAGCAAATTGCAATGGCACAGTTATATTTATATCATGCGGTTGATATCATCAATCAAAAAGGTAAAGAAGGAATCGTTTCTTTCTCTGAAGGAGACGAACAACGCATGATGTTAATGGGCTTAAAACGATTTACGAAATATACGAACATGCCAAATGTGGTAGCACTTCGTGAAAAAATTGCTGCAAAAATTATTAGCGAAAATAAATACGCTTATTAATACAGTAATTAATTGGTTTAGTTTGTAAAAAAACCATCCGTTTCTCGGATGGTTTTTTATTATTTTAAAATCTGTGCAGCGTGGGCTTTTGTTTTTACATCCGAAATTACGTCTTCTATAATTCCAGTTTCATCAATTACAAAAGTAGTCCTGTGAATACCATCATATTCTTTACCCATAAATTTCTTTGGACCCCAAACTCCAAAGGCTTGAATAACCGATTTATCTTCATCGGCTAATAAAGGAAATGGTAAATCATATTTTTCAACAAACTTCAATTGCGCTTTAGCATTATCGGCACTCACACCTAACAAAGCATAATTACTTGATTGAAAACGAGCAAAATTATCTCTTAAATCACACGCCTCGGCTGTACAACCAGGCGTACTTGCCTTTGGATAAAAGAAAACCACTAATTTTTTACCTGTATAATCTGTCAATTTATGTGAAGTTCCATTTTGGTCCAAGCCTGAAAAATTAGGTGCTTTATCCCCTACTTTTAATGTTGTCATTTTATTTTTTGTTTAAAGTTTATAGTTTAAATTTGTTTAAAGTTATGCAATAAAATTATAAAAATGACCAAAAGCGAGAAAGTAACATTTGTTATAAATACGTTAAATGAATTATATCCCGAAATTCCGATACCGTTAGATCATAAAGATCCTTATACTTTATTGATTGCGGTGTTGCTTTCGGCACAATGCACCGATGTTCGTGTGAATCAAATTACGTCACTTTTATTTGCTAAAGCAGATAATCCGTATGATATGATAAAAATGAGTGTGGAAGAAATTAAAGAAATCATCCGCCCATGTGGTTTGTCACCAATGAAATCGAAAGGAATTCATGGTTTGTCTGAAATTTTAATTGACAAATACAATGGCGAAGTACCTCAAAGTTTTGAAGCATTAGAAGCTTTACCAGCAGTTGGTCATAAAACGGCAAGTGTAGTTATGAGTCAAGCTTTTGGTATTCCAGCGTTTCCTGTTGATACGCATATTCACCGACTAATGTATCGTTGGGGTTTAACCAATGGTAAAAATGTACAACAAACAGAAAAAGATGCCAAAAGAATTTTTCCTAAAGAATGTTGGAATAATTTACACTTACAAATCATTTGGTATGGTCGTGAATATTCTCCGGCTCGTGGCTGGAATTTAGAAAAAGATATTATTACGAGAACGATTGGGAGAAATAGTGTAATTAATGAAATAAAAAAATAAATGGCTTCAAGAAGGATAAATCAAATGATTTTTGCTGGTGTTTATCCACATTATATAACTAAAGCAGAAAAAAAGAATCGCACTAAAGCAGAAGTAGATGAAATTATTTGCTGGTTAACGGGTTACACACTTGAAAGTTTACAAAAGCAAATTGAAACTAAAGTTGATTTTGAAACTTTTTTTGAGCAAGCACCTCAACTCAATGAAAATGTTTCAAAAATTACTGGTGCTATTTGTGGTTATCGTATTCAAGAAATTGAAGATCCATTAATGAAAAAAGTGCGCTATTTGGATAAATTAATAGATGAACTAGCTAAAGGAAAAACAATGGAAAAAATCTTACGTAAATAACAAATGCCTCAAATTTCTTTGAGGCATTTTTTTAATTTGCTATAATTTCAAAATTTGAATTTCCAATTTTATGAATACTTAAAGCTTTTGAATAATTAAGTATAAACGAAATTGTTTCTTTTTTAGGTTTCAAATCTTGAATAGTAAATTTTTTCTTTGCGTAAAGTTTTGCCATTTATTTCAATTTAAAATATATTGTAATAACGACAAAAGATTACGTTTAGTATCAATTCGTTAAAATAATTTGATTTTTTTCAATAATCTTTCTCAAATTCAAAACAGCATAACGCATTCTCCCTAAAGCAGTATTGATGCTAACACCTGTTAATTCTGAAATTTCTTTGAAACTCAAATCTTGATACATTCTCATTACCAACACTTCTTTTTGATCCTCTGGTAATTCATCTAACAAGCGTGTTAAATCTGCTTCAACTTGCTCCGTAATCATTTTACTTTCAATTGTAGGTGCATTATCACTCATATAATTGAAAATAGAATATTCTTCGGTTTCTCTATGAAAAGGCATTTTGTTTGATTTGCGATAATGATCCACCACCAAATTATGAGCTATACGCATAACCCAAGGCAAAAACTTACCTTCTTCGTTATAAGATTTTGTTTTTAAGGTTTTAATAACTTTAATAAATGTATCTTGAAAAATATCATCAGATAAATCTCTATCATTCACTTTTGAATAAATAAAACCGTAGATTTTAGATTGATGTCTTTCGATCAAAGAAGTCAAAGCAGATTCATCTCCGCTTATGTAGTTCTTTACTAAGATCGCATCAGGAAATACAAGATTAGCCATAACAATACCTTTTAGTTAATTTAGATTAGGGATTCTGTAAAAAGTAATTGTTTTTTATAGGCAATTTTGTTTTAAAAGATTAATTGAATCAAATTTAACATAAAATTTTGTTATAAAACAAATTCTATTTAAAATTTTAACATATTTAATATACAAAAATAAATATTTTGGTTAATCAATAACTAATTTTTCTTCGTAAATCTGTTCATCTACTGAAATAACCATTAAATAAACTCCTTTAGTTAAATTTGAAATATCAACTATTGATGGGCATTCATCTATATCCATCATTTTTTGACCTAATAATGAATATATTTTCAAATTATTAATGTTTATATTTTGATCAAACTCAAGATTTAAATGAGATGGATTTTTAAAATTAATTTCTTTTCTGCTATTTATTTGGCCTAATCCAAGATTACAATTATTACCCACTACATATTGAAAATACTGTGTAACAGACATTCCATTAGCATAAGCGAATTTAACTGCGTAACTAATAGTTGCTCCAGGAGTTTGACCAGTTAAAGTGTATGAAAACGTTCGGCCAGAAACATTGGTCATTTGAACTTCAGAAAATGGAGATTGTCTCCATAGATAAGCAACTAATCCAACTTTATCGGTATCCAATAACTCAAAAGTTACCTTAACACTATTAGTACCAATAGTTTCAAAAGCATAATTATAACCTGTACTAAAAGAACCTTGTTGAGCTATCGAACTAGTTCCATTACACCCAATGACACCCAAAGTAGTTGCATTTAAATTAATTGAATTATTGGTGGCATTATTTCCTGAAGAATCTCTTGCACTGACTGAAAAAGAATAATTTGTATTTGGAGTCAATCCAGAAATTATTATTGATCTTTGTACACCTGATGAACCAGCTGCAGATGTTGAATTACTACCATAATTTACATCATAAATAAGTGATCCTGAGTTATCAATTCCGTTTAGTAAAAGTTCAACTGAAGAACTAGTAATCGTTCCTACAGTAGCTGTAAAATTTGTTGGTGATTGCGTATCTATTGTAGTATTTTGATATACTCTTACATAATCAATTTCCATAGTAGCTTGACTGAAATTACTTGGTATATTCCCTGCAACGCCTCCCATTGCAATATTCAATAATAAATATTGATCAGCTGTAAATGGCCAGGTTGATGCGTTTTTCACAGATGGATTATAGGTATAAAATGCTACTCCGTCTAACAAAAAAGTAATTTGATTTGGAGACCAATTCATGGAATAAACATGAAAACTATTTCCAAGGTTATTTGCAATTGTTCCCCCATGATTAACAGTACTACCAGAAGAGGATGGTGTATGAATTGCACTTTGAATATAACCTGCTGGTTGAGATGGTGTTATACCATGCTCCATGATATCTATTTCACCACATGCTGGCCAAGAAGTTGTACCATGGGTTGCTGAAAAATAGCCACCAGGTTCTGTTATATTTTTTCCTAAAAGCCAAAGTGCTGGCCAAGTACCTTGATTAGTTGGTGTTTTTGCCCTAATATCAACTCTACCATAAGTGTAAGCAAATTTTGAATTTAAACGAGCTGAAGTATATTGCTTAGTTACTCCTTGATTGTTATAAACTTCTCGTTTTGCAACAATCTTTAACACGCCATTTTCTACAAATGAATTTGACAATAAGTTTGTATAATGCTGTTCTTCTCCATTGTACCAATTACCTCCAGCTGGAATTTGTGTTTGATGATGCCATTTCGTTGAATTTATAGGTCCGTTTGTATCAAATTCATCTGACCAAACTAAATCGGAGTATATCACATCGACTTGCGAATATGCTACATTAAAAAACAACAATGTAAAAAAGAAAATCTTTGATTTAGCGTGATCAAACATATTTTTTTATTTATTATAAATTACTTCAGCTTCCAAAGTATTATCAGAACTACCCCCAACAAATATTTTAAAAACGCCTGATTCTGTTTCCCAAAGATTATTTGCAGTATAAAATGCCAGCATTTTTGCGTCAATAGAAAAAGTAACTAGCTTTGATTCAAAAGGTTTTAAGGCAACCATTTCAAAACCTTTAAGCTCTTTAACTGGTCTTGTAAATGATCCAACCATATCTCTAATATACAATTGAACAACTTCTTTACCTTCTACAGCACTATTATTTTTTAATTCAACTTGCACTAAAACAGTTTCATTTTCTGAAAAAGAATTATTGGATAATTTTAAATTGCTGTATTCAAATTTTGAATAACTTAAACCGTGACCAAAGGCAAATAATGGTGTATTTTTTTCATCAATATAATGCGACCAAAAAACACTTTCAGGTTCATTCATTGTGGGTCTACCTGTGTTTTTATGATTATAATAAATAGGCAATTGTCCAACATGTCTTGGAAAAGTCATTGGTAATTTACCACTAGGATTATAATCTCCATATAACACTTGAGCTATAGCATTACCACTTTGTGTTCCTAAATGCCATGCTTCAACAATAGCAGGAATATGTTCTGCAGCCCATGGTAAGGCAAGTGGTCTTCCATTATTTAAAACTAAAACAACATTAGGATTTACTTTATATATAGCTTCTAACAATTCTTGTTGAACACCTGGAAGTCCTAAATCTGTTCTACTTCTACCCTCACCTGATTGCAAACCGTGTTCTCCCAAAACCATTACTACAATATCGGCATTTTTTGCAATTTGAATGGCTTCATCAAATCCAGACTTATCAGTAGTATTAATTTTTGTTTCCCACATAAACTGGGTTCTACCAATTGCAACATCGGCACCTTTTGCGTAAATTAATTCATTGTTTGGATAGTTTTTCATTCCTTCCAATACCGAAATTGCAGTATTATCATCGGCACCAATTCTCCAACTTCCTAATGGGCTTGTTTTATCAGCAGCCAATGCACCAATTAATGCAATTTTTTGTCCCGATTTTTTTAACGGAAGTATTTGATTTTCATTTTTTAATAATACAATTGATTTTTTTGCAATATCTAAAACACCTTCGTGAAATTCTGATTTTCCAACAGTAGCTTTTTCAACAGCTTCATCACAATATTTATATGGATTATCAAACAATCCTAATTCAAATTTTACTTTTAAAATACGTTTTACAGCATCATTTATCTTAGCAATGTCTACTTTATTTTCATTAACTAAAGCTTTTAAATGATCAATATAAGCGTATGACTCCATATCCATATCTGAGCCAGCATTAATAGCAATTTCAGCAGCTTGTTTACTATCTTTTGCGTAACAATGAGGAATCATTTCGTTAATAGAACCCCAATCTGAAACAACAAACCCTTTAAAATTCCATTTACTTTTTAAAATATCTCTTTGCAACTGAGTATTTCCTGTAGCAGGAATTCCATTTAAATCGTTAAACGAATTCATGAATGTTTTAACTCCAGCATCAACCGATGCTTTAAAAGGAGGTAAAATGCTGTTATGTAAAATATCATCACTAACAAAAACTGTATTATAATCTCGTCCAGATTCGGAGAAACCATACCCTGCAAAATGTTTAGCACAAGCAATAATATTCTTGTTTGATAAATTTCCTTGAAAACCTTGAATTCGAGCTTTTGCAATCAAGCTTCCTAAATAAGGATCTTCACCAGCTCCTTCCATAACTCTTCCCCAACGTGCATCTCTTGAAACATCAACCATTGGTGCAAATGTCCAGTTAATACCTACAGATGCAGCTTCTTCCGCGGCAATTTCAGCCGATTTTTGTATAGCTTGAAGATCCCAACTTGCCGCTTCTGCTAATGGAATTGGGCTTATAGTTTTATAACCATGAATTACATCAAAACCAAATAATAAAGGAATACCTAATCTAGTTTGTTCAACTGCAATTTTTTGTAATGCTCTTACATCTTTAACGCCTTTAACATTAAGCATAGAGCCAACCAATCCTCTTTTTAAATCATCATACTTTTTTGCAGCATGACCTTCTTTAGGAACGGGTCCAGTAATATCCCAAAAACCGTTATACTGATTAAGTTGCCCTATTTTTTCATCTAGGGTCATTAAACTTACTATCGAATCTACTTTATGATCTACTAAATTTGATTTATCAAATTTGGTAAGGTCTTTTTGAGAACTACATGAAAATAAGATCAAAAGAAAAACACTTCCTATTTTTATACTATTATTTATCATTACAATTTTATAAGCATTTCAATGAATTTCGCATTGAGATTGTATTAATTGATTTAAATTATTGATATACTCTAATATAATCAACTAACATTGTTTGTGGAAATGGAGTTTGACTATCAGGTGCACCTGGCAAATTACCTCCAACTGCAACATTTAATATAATGTAAAAGGGTTGATTGAAAACCCACTCACCTGGAACATCTTCAGGAGTAATTTGGTTATACAATTTATCATCTACATAAAAATTAATGTAATTTTCATCCCACTCAATTCCAAAAACATGAAAATCAGTATCAAATCTGCTATTTGGTAATGTATATGTTTTACCGATAGAAGCACCACCAGAATATCCAGGCCCATGAACAGTACCAAAAAATTCTGTTGGCTTATTACCTAAATATTCCATAATATCAATTTCACCACATTGTGGCCATGTAACAGTATCGGAATTTGCTCCCAACATCCAAAAAGCAGGCCAAATCCCTTTACCTCTTGGTAATTTAATTCGTGCTTCTACCCTTCCATATTTTGTATCAAATTTACCTTTTGTTAAAATACGGGCAGATGTATGAGATTTTCCCATATATTGTTCATTTCTGGCTGTAATATGTAACATTCCGTTTTCAACTTTAATATTTGATGCACGATCTGTATAATATTGCAATTCATTGTTTCCCCAACCATTTGATCCTGTTCCAATGTCATAACTCCAAAGACTTGGATTAGGAGCGCCATCTACATTAAATTCATCACTCATTACTAATTGTGTTTTAGTAACAACTGTTTGTTTTTCATCCGTGGAACAACTATTCAAAAAACAACTAACTAAAAGTAAAGTGATTAAACTTATCTTATTTTTTATTAAAACCATTTTGTTTTATTTTTAATTATGAAAATATATATTATCTACATATAATGATGAGTTATCACCACCTAAAAGTATTATTTGAGCTAAATGCGATCTACTATTAAGACCTGTTTGTTGATTTAACGGAATTTCAAAAGACATCCAATTTTGTGAAACTAAATTATTAGATACTACATAGGGTAAGCTTTGTGAATCATCAACACCATATACACCATTTGGACCGAAATCAGTTAATCTTAATTCTAAACGTCTTCCAGGTGCAATAGGACCTGGAATATAGACATCAAAATGAAGATGCGTCATTGAAGTTGCATCTACTGTAGGACTACTAAACTCAATACCTACAAAGTTAAAATTTGTATAATTCAAAACATTATCACCTAAAACTGAAAAATCATTTGATTGTGTAGTTTGCCAAGGTGCCCAATAACCATTGTAATAACTTACAGGAACATTTGTGTAGGCGTCTGAGAATATAGAAATAACATTCGCAGGATTAAGAGTTGGTCGTGGTGCATGAGTAAAACTGCCCGAGCAATTAATTGTTAAACTTCCTGTTGCAGGTTGACCATTAAATGTAGCTGTAATTACTGATGTACCTGCTGCAATAGGAGTTACAACACCGGCGTCATTGACAGTTGCAACTGATGGGTTTGAAGAAGTGAAATTTAAATATCCAGGACTAATTGTTACCGATTGGTTAATACCGTTTGGCATATTAAAAGTAGTTATAACACCTGTTATTGCGTTTTCAACACCTACAAAAGAAGTTCTTGTAACATTAGAACCATTCATGATAGAAGCTTGTAATGGAAGTATCGTCCCTAATTTTTCGAATTTCAAATCATCAATCCATAACGTATAACCTCTTCCATTAGTTCCTTGAGTACCCGCTGCATATCTAAACATCCCTTTTTCTTGTAGCAATTTTGATGCGTCAGGAATAGGAATAATAATTTTTGTCCAAGCAGTACCAACACTAACGTTTGTAATTGTTGTCATGTATTTATTGGGATAAAAATCTTCTCCAAAACCAAATTCACCAATAGTTACACCTTGCGAAGCTTTAGCATAAAAGGTTAATGCATCATAATCGGTTAAATTACGACCCGCACCATCTACTCTAAATATGGCTCCAGCATAATTTCCTTCAGGATCATTATCATTGGGCACATCAAAACGCATTGAAGCTGTTCCTCTGTATCGCTCTTGTGTATCTATAGACCACGCTGAAGCTTTTGAACCACTGTAAGGAAAATAAAAATCTGATCCCATAGCAACAGGAGCATCAATAAAAATTTCTGCCGTTTTTGAAAACGTAGCATCTCGTGCCTCATCAGATAATTCTCTTTCACAATTTAAGTTTGTTAAAAGAACCAATAGTAATAGACTATTTCTGAACTTGTAAATTATATTTTTCATTTTTATTAACTTTTAAATTATTTACCAATATTAATGTGAATATATGTTCTTATTTCCCATTCAGTTCCATTATTAAATCCTACAGGGCTTAACACTGGAACAGGTGGATATGTATTAGCTGGAACATAAGTAGGAGAATATCTAGGCGAATATTGATCTAATGATCTCCAAATTCCCATAATTCCAATTCGTGTATCAGGTAAAATGAACCAATTTGGTTTTCCTAATGAAGTTGAAATATCAATCGCACTTTGAACTGGGTAAGTTAAATTAAAATCTCTATGATAATCGTAAGGTCCCCAATCATTAAATTTTAGTGACGAAACCACTTTAACTTTATTGTAAATCATTCGTAAATCTCCACCTATTCTGTTGATAGTTCTTTCAGAATCACCATTAGCTTGGCCATTACCGAAATATAAATTAGCAATAATTCCAAAATTTTGATTTAATTTAGATACAATTCGAGTATTTGATTCCCATAAATCTTGTGCTGGTGCCGATTTTTGAAAAGCAAAAGGTGTTCTATTTTCTAAGAAACCAATCGCAGCATCCATTGTTGTTGGTAAATGACGGTATACAAAACCAGTACTAAAAGCAAATTTTGCATCTTCTAATAAATCATTATTCCATTCATACATCCATGTTCCAGGTGTTGGATCATATGTTAATAATAATTCCCCACCCGTAGTTTCCCGATTTGACCTTACAATAAAAGGATCGTCAAGAATATTTCTTAGTCTACCCGGCGCATCAACACCATTTGGCATAGCATCAACAAGTGGTTTTTGCCAAAGGAAATTAGGTGCAATTTGTAAATTGGAATTAATGTTGTAAGTAAAACCAGCCAAAAAGTTCATTTGATTACCACTACCACTTTCTTTTAATTTCCATCCGGTAAAAGTTTGCGTATAATCACCTCCAGCATTTGCAACTAAACCATAAATTGCTCCTTGAGTATACACATTAAATTTTCCTTTAGAAAAAGTCAATTTAGCTTTTCCACCCCAATTATCTTTATCATTAATTTTATCAACTTTTACATTTTGACCATCCATCATTTGAAATTCTCTTCCAATTAGAGGTTGACCTCCCCAGATTCCACCAAATTCAATGCCTAAACCAGCTAATTTAGTTTGAAAGTAAACCGAAGCTCTTCTTGTCTTTGGTTGAGGAATAAAGATTGAAGTAACCGCTTGAGCTGCACTCGAAATATCTTCATGATAAACAGCAGCGGTATTAAATACTCCAATTTTTCTATTGTATTTTAATAAATAAGCTGGATTAGCTCCCCACCACAATTGAGGTCCAAAAGCTGCTTTTAAACCATTAAGACTTCCTTTTCCATCAATCTCAAAACCAGAAGTTTCTCCATTGTAAATATCCAAGTTAGGCCCATAATTTGCTTCTGGGTATAAACCGAAAAAGTCGCCTTCATACCCCCAATGATAGTGCCCCGTTCTATAAAAACCTCTAACTTCAAAATCTTTTGTAGTCCATTTATAAGAAGCATTATAGACTTGAACTCTGTTTACATCAGTTGTATATACTTCTCCCTCATTAGAAACTAAGGTTTGTGCTCTACCTCTATTTTCATAAAATATTTCATTAATTGGATTTTCTGCAACTTTACCTAAAATATTGAAATTTACATTAGCTTTCATATTAGCAGATGGATTTCCTTCTATACCAATGAAATAAGACTGCATATAGTCAAAACCTGTTTTGTTTGGATATTTATTTGTTTCCGAATCATCAACGCTTGGCGTTGTTAATAAACTACCTCCTGTATTAAAAGTTGTAAACTCAGCTCTTAAATTACTCAATTTAACAACATCACTTTCGTTTCCTGCTAAAGCTGCTTTATCACCTCGAGCTCTTAGTGCTGCATCTATAATATTTGCCGTTTCAAAATGTGATTTTATACCATTACTAGCTTCATTTGATGCATAAGGATTAAACTTATGAATCTCTTTTAATACATAATATGCTGCTCTAGGATAGAGTTGATAATGTCCTGATGCATCAACGGGACCTTTAGCACAAATACCAAACCACTCTTCATTCATATTGTTTTGTCCTTCTGTGTAATCTTTTTGATAACCCCCGTTTGACCACGAAGCATTGGAATCATGAATATCTAAACCAGATGTTTGTCCAAATTTCCACCAACCATCGCTAAATTGAAAGGTAAAACCACCAATAGCAATTCCTGATTTACCAGCTCCTGAAACATTTTCATATATCTCTTTCCAATTACTTTTTAGATAAAAAGCTTGGGCATTTTGATCTTCACTATTGGACAACACATTAAAAGCATCTGCACCAAATTCAGTAAATAATACAGGTTTACCATATTCTTTTTTTACTCTTTCGAATAAATCACCAAAAGAGGCACCTCTATAAACATTAGTACCATATATATCAACATCTTGACACTCATCATTGATAATATCTAAAAATAATAAGTCTCCATTACAAATAGCCATTGGGTGATTGGCATCGATGGCTTTCATTTTTACAACCGCTTCGTTGAACAATTTATACATTGCACGAGCTCGCTTAGTTGATTTACGATCCTTAACAGGAATATTTTCTGTTTCAGCACCATCCCAAAATAATCCATAATTGTTTTCGTTACCTAACAAAAACAAAAGTAGTCCTCTTGTATCTTTATAATCAGAAGCCATTTGTGTAACTTCTTTTAATAAAAGTGCTTTAGTTTTAGCATCTGAGTATTCTGTATTTGGTTTCCAAACACCATCTATAGTTAAACCATATCTTCCAAAAGAATGATTAAGCATCGTATAAATGCCAAAATTATCATGAATATATTCTATCCATTTTTTAGGAATTCCAGAGTATACACGAATAGTGTTTACTCCCATATTCTTTAACAATCCCATTTCATCGTCTAAGGCTTTTTTAATAAAATCATCTGGTTGATTCCATAAACTATAAGAATAATTAGTACCTATTGGGAAATAGTCCCAATTCATACCGTTTACAATAAAATCTTTTCCGTTAACTTTAAGCTTAATTTGCTGATTGTTGTTTTCAAGAACTATTTTGTCGGCTTGACCGTAAATACTAATTGAAAAAGAAAAAATAAATAATAGAACAATTTTTTTCATTTGCTTATTAATTTTTTGTGGATATTTATTTTAAAAAATTGAATGCTAAATATATTATATTAAAGGTATATTGAATAAAAAACAACCTTTACAAAAAACATACAAAAATTAATGATATTTATATAATCAATTAAGACTTTAAATTAAAGGCTTTCAAGACCTATAAATATAAATTTCATACAATAAAAACACTAATATGTTAAGGTGATGTATAGTTTTTGTTCTTGAAAAGCAGATATTAAATGGCTAATAAATATTCCACTAGTCCCATTTCATGAGGAAGATTCATTTTTTTTCGCAAACGATATCGTTTAATTTCTATACTTCTAACGGAAATATTGAGTAAAGGAGCGATTTCTTTTGAAGATAAATTTAAACGAAGATAGGCACATAATCGCAAATCATTAGGAGTTAACGAAGGATGGTTTTCTTTAACTTTTTTTAGAAAATTATTATCTGCACTATCAAAAGCCTCTTTGAAAATATTCCAAGTATTTTCTTCTTTTACATTCTTATTAATAGTTGAAATAACAGATTTTATACTTCTATTTGTTGAACTATCTGTAGAGTTCTTCAAATCGCCTTTAATAATGTTTAGTAATTCTGTTTTCTTAATTAAATTCATTGTTGAAACGGCTAACTCTTTATTTTTTTTATCTACATCTTGAATTAACTGTTCATTCTTTATTTTCATAATTTTTTGTTCATTCTCTAATTCTTTAAGCTCTAATAATATATTATTTTCAGCTATGATTTTTTGATGCCTTTTTTCATGATATTGCGTGTAGAACTTATGAATATAATAAGCTAAAACAATTATTAAAACAAAGTAGAATAACTTTGCCCAAGAGTTTGCATACCAAGGTTTATTAATTTCAAAGGAAAAATTCGCAGTATTATCTGTAATTGAATTGGCAACTTTAGCTCGCACACTAAAAGTGTATTCACCAGCGGGTAAATTCTCAAAAACAACTTGAGGATTAAATGTCCAATCACTCCATTCTTCGTTTAATCCTTCTAATTTATATTGATACTCAGCATTAATGTATTTGTCATATTCTGGAACTGTAAAATAAAAAGTGAGATTATTTTGATCGTGAGAAAGCACAGATTCGTCTGAAATTGAAATATATGTTGGTTTTGAATTTACAGCAGTATTTGAAACCCTAAATATCGATACTTTATAATTATTAAACTTAAAATCATCATTTTTAAGAATATAATACCCATCTGTTGTTCCAATTAAATACTTATTATCTTCTAATTGTAAAATATTTTCATATCCAGGCATTGAGTTGGTTAATGATGAAGGAATAGGTAAACTACTTTTCTTTAATTCCGATGATAATTTACCCGATGAATAATAATGAATGTAATTTTTTGTAAAAAACCACAATTTATTTGACTTATCAACAATCATTTTGCCTGTTACATATTCATCATTTTGAAAAATATCACTTAATGCTTTTTCTTTAACAAATTTCTTTGTTGAATTATTCAGTTTAAAAACACCTTCTTTAGAAGCATAAAAAATTTGATTATTATATTTGACCAAGCTGGCATTTTTACCTTTTCTTGGTAATTTAAATTTTAAAACATTAGAAGCTTTTGAAGTTAATCGATCTAGAGTAAACTTATAAACTCCTTTATACTCATGACTTACATAAACTTCATTATTATTGATTATTTCAAAATGTTTAGAAGAGTAATCAAATCCTTGAATTTTATTTTTAAAAGTCCAACCAGCATTGGACTTCTCTAAAACCGATATACCATTATAATTTCCTTGTAAAATGAATTTACTATTACTAATTGGTTCAAAATTCCACGTACCTGAAGATGAATAAATAAGATTTGCATTCAAATCATTAACAATAAATGTACCTGAATCATGGCCGCAAAATAAAGTGTTTTGGTATGAAAATAAAGACCAAACTTGTCCTTTTGTATTTTGAACAAAAACAAATTTGTCTGCTGAGTTTACATCTTTACAAAACAAGCCTTGATTTGTTCCAATATATAATTTATTGTTATGAATAACCGATGCATATATTGCTCCTAAAACACCTGTGTTATCTAAGTAACTATTGATAGGCGATTTTAAATTGATACAATTGATTCCATTATCTAAACCAATCCACAAATTTTTATCTAAATCTTCAAATAATGATAGCGCTGTATTATTACTCAATCCTGAATTCTGAGTAATATGATAACGCTTTATACCCTCTTTAGAAATAATAAATATACCATTTGATATTGAACCCAATGCTATACTTTCATCAGACAAAAGTTGACTACTGTATATATTACTTTGTTGAATTTGAGTATCTATATCGGTAATAAATTTGTTAACTATCCCATTTTGATATAGAAAAACACCTTGTTTCTGTGTTACTAAAATCAACCCTTTTGAAGAATCATAAATATTAATTAATTTATTTTGATTGATAATTTGATTGCTTAAAAACAATTTACTTTTTCCTTGATCTATCTCAAACAATCCATCTTTAGTTTGAAAATAAATACCATTTGCTGTTTTAAAAGCTTTTAAAATGGTGCTTTTTGGCTGAATGATAGTAAACGTTTTTGATTTTAAATTATAGGCATATATTTTTTCTAAAGATTGAAATAGAATATAGTTATCAAAAGGTAAAATTCCCCAAAATTGTTCATCATCTTTAATTTTAGACTTTATGGAATTACTCAATGAAGTATAATTCAATTCTCCGTTTGCCGATCTCTGCCAATAACCAAACTCCATGAAAGCACCTGTATATATCTTATCATTGATGCATTTTACAGAACGAATTATGGTTTCATTTGGAGAAGGAAATAGAGTCCATTTTGAACCATTAAACTCCAATAATCCTTCGTTATTTGCAAAATACAGAAACCTTTGATTGTCCTGTGAAATCATCCAGTTTTGAATACCAGCATTGTAAATATCTTTTGAATATTTAACAATGGGTGGTAATTGTTGCGCATAATTTATTGCGAAAACAAATAATAGAAGAAAAAAAGAAAATTGAACTTTATAAAATTTCATTTTGTTTCAATTAAAGTACTAAAGATATATATAATTTTTTAATATAAAAAAAAGACTGCTATTTCTAGCAGTCTTTAAATCAATTATATAGTAATTAACTATTGTTTGATAAACTTCGTAGAAGACGTTACTCCGTCTACATTAGTTTTAACTACATAAATTCCAGAGTTTAAACTAGAAACATCTAATGCAGTTGAAGAACTGTTTAATGCTTTATTGATTACTTCTTGCCCCAAAACATTATAAACTGAAATAGTTTGAATAGTTCCTAAACTTTCAATATTCAACACATTTGATGTTGGGTTTGGATATAGCTTTACTTTTGCAATTTCAAAATTAGAAGCACCTAATGTAGAATTCTTGTGGAAATATAAATTATCAAAATAAAATGGTACTGCCAAACTATTATCTAAACGAGCAGCAGAAATAATAATTTCTTTTATTGAATTTCGTGCTAAATTTGAAGGATTTGATGCAGCTACAAAATCAGCCAGTGGAATATCTAAAGAAACCCATTGACCTCCTTGTGGAGTAGGCAATGTTTGTATGGCGCTCGTTTCACCAGCTTGCGCAGCATGATTTGACAGTTTAAAACTTAATACCTGACCAGTAAGAACTGGACTTGGAATCCAATAATCTATATGAAAATGAGTAAATGAACTAAGATCATGATAATTTCCAAGTACAATACCTCCAAATATTAAACCACTTGATATATTTATTTTTTTTGTTGCATTTCCTGCAATTGGATTATCTACAATTGATGCTGCTTCAGGACCCCAACTTGGACCCCAAGTAGTTACAGTTTCATTAGTATAAGCATCACTAAAAAATGAAAGCACATCTGCTGTAGCTCTAGCAGGTGGTGTAGGAGCTGCTGTAGTTGGAGCAACTGGAATTAATGGTGCTTCCTCAGCTCTAATATTGTCTACATAATAAGTTACCGCTACAGGAGGATTATTATATCCCGTATTTGCAGAATTCCAATTACCATAAAAAACTATTTTTTCATATTCTCCGTTTGCAACAGACGTATTGTCCATTGGTGCATTAAAATTAAAGGTTAATGTTTGCCATTGTCCAGGAGTTGTGTAAGCTTGAGCATTTGCAGAATTAGGACCCCCTACCTCAACTCTAGCCAATAAATTAAATGCTTGTGTACTGTAAACATCTACTGACATAGTTTTATTCGTCGTCAATTTTGCTTTTTTAGCTGTTTGAAAAAATACAATACCTTGCCAAACTTCCCCAGTATTTAGTTGAGTTCCTCTCAACACCTGACCGTTCGTACTTCCAGTAACAGGATCTACTACAACCGCTGCAGCAGCTCCTCCAAATTCACCTACATTTTGATATGTAATTGGTGCTTCAAAATTTTGAATTAACGGTAAAACAGTAGGAATAATTGTTTCCTCTGCTCTTATATTATCAATATAAAAAGTTAATGGTGTTACTGGATTGTTAAATCCAGTATTAGCTGAATTCCAATTTCCAAAAAAGATAATTTTTGCATATTCCCCATTTGCAACAGCTGTATTATCCATAGGTGATGCAAAGTTAAAAGTTAATGTTTGCCATTGACCAGGAGTCGTATATGCTTGTCCAGTAGCAGATGCCGCAATACCGACACCACCTTGATCAACTTTAGCTAAAATATTAAAAGCTTGAGAACAATACACATCAACAGTCATTGTTTTATTAGTTGTCAATTTTGCTTTTTTTGCTGTTTGAACAAATTCAATTCCTTGCCATGGTTGACCACCTGGTCCTTGAACTCCTTTAAAAACTTGACCATTTGGACTTCCCACTGCTGGATCAACAACTACAGAAGCTGTTGCGCCTTCAAAACCAGTAGCAGTTGAATAAGTAACAGGCGCTTCAAAATTTTGGATTAATGGCAACAATTCCACAACAGATACATTATCAATAAATACGAAACCAGTTGCAGCTCCCATATCAAAAATAACTCTATCAGTTACTGCATCACCATATGTTATAGTGATATCGTTTGTAAATGTTTGTGGTGTAGAAGTTAATGTTACAGTAGATGTTACAGCAGAATAAGGTGCCGCTGTTTGGCCTAGTCCTGCTATTAAAGTCCTAGTGCCAGTTGAAGCTGCTGTAAATGCATCAAAAGTAAAACGATACGTTTTGCCACTAACTAAAACAATTTCTTGGCTTAAATTTACATCCCAAGGATTACCAGCTGTTGCTACCTCAGCCTGATTAACCCAATTTCCGCCACCTAAATCAACTGCATTAGCAGCATTACCAGTCCATGGGGCAGCAACTCCAGTTTGAAAATTTCCGTTGGTAACTAGATTTTGGGAAAAACCAAAAACAGAAATCAACATTGTTAATAATAAAGTAATTTTTTTCATACTATTTAATTTATTTAGTTAAAAATTAATAATTGTAAAATTAAAACATTAAACAAATGCACAATTCGTATTTTATATATACAAACTATACGATACTTATTATTTTTATCATTTTAAAAAAATGCAACTAAAAATATTTAAATTCTTGAAAATTAATTACTTAAACAATTTAAAAAGTGTGTAAAAAATAATTTGTATAGGTATTGTATAGTTATAAACTTAAAGAAAAATTAAACTATAACGTTTTCATAAGCGCTAATTAAATTCTATTTTTACATCATAGTAAATCTTCATTTAGATTAATTATCTTTGCAATTCTATTTATTTCAAAAATGATACCACCCGATTTTTCAACGTTAGAACCTAAAAAAAATATCTTAATAAAAGGAGCGCAATTGCACAACCTTAAAAATTTAGATGTTGCTATTCCTAGAAATAAATTAGTGGTTATAACTGGGCTTTCTGGTTCTGGAAAATCGAGCTTGGCTTTTGATACGCTCTATGCAGAAGGGCAACGCCGGTATGTTGAAAGTTTATCGTCTTATGCACGCCAATTCCTAGGCCGATTAGACAAACCAAAAGTAGAATACATCAAAGGAATTGCTCCTGCTATCGCCATTGAACAAAAAGTAAACACTAGCAATGCCCGTTCAACCGTGGGTACTTCAACAGAAATTTATGATTACCTCAAGTTGTTATTTGCACGCATTGGTAAAACATATTCTCCTGTTTCAGGAAAAGAAGTAAAGAAAGATACTATTTCTGATGTTGTTGCTTCTGTTAAAAATTTTGCAAGTGATAGCAAGTGGCTGCTCCTCGCTCCTATTCACCTAGAAGCCGGACGAGCCTTAGAAGATAAATTAAAAGTGTTGTTACAGCAAGGTTTTGCTCGTATTTTGGTAAATAACAAAATGATGCGATTAGATACAATTGAGCAACACCAATTAGACAATAAAGATATTTTATTAATCGTTGACCGAATTGTTGTAAAAACCGAAGAAGAATTTTATAACCGTTTAGCCGATGCGGTTCAAACTGCGTTCTATGAAGGAAAAGGTGTTTGCTATTTACAAGAAGTAGATTCGCAAAATCGAATGGAGTTTAGTGCAAATTTTGAACTAGACGGACTAACCTTCTTAGAGCCTAATGTTCACTTATTCAGTTTCAATAATCCATATGGTGCTTGTCCTACATGTGAAGGCTATGGAAGTATTATTGGTATAGATGATGATTTAGTCATTCCAAATACGGCACTTTCTATTTATGAAAATGCAATTTACCCTTGGCGTGGCGAAAGCATGGGTTGGTATAGAGATCAATTGGTTAACAACGCTTATAAATTTGATTTTCCTATTCACAAACCCTATTTTGAGCTTACAGAAGAACAAAAACAATTGATTTGGAAAGGAAACTCTTATTTTACAGGTCTAAATGATTTCTTTTCGGAATTAGAAGAAAAAAATTATAAAATTCAAAATAGAGTAATGCTTTCTCGTTACCGTGGTAAAACAAAGTGCCCGACATGTAAAGGAAAAAGATTACGAATTGAAGCAAATTATATTAAAATTGCCGATAAAACTATTTCAGATTTAGTCGATTTACCAATTGTAAACTTAATCGAATTCTTCAAAAAATTAGAATTAAACGAATATGATGCTAAAGTTGCCAAACGTTTATTAATCGAAATCAACAATCGTTTAGACTTTTTATTTAACGTTGGATTGAGTTATTTGACATTAAATCGTAATTCAAATTCGCTGTCCGGAGGAGAATCGCAACGCATAAACTTAGCTACTTCATTAGGGAGTAGTTTAGTAGGTTCGATGTATATTTTAGATGAACCTAGTATTGGTTTGCATCCAAAAGATACAGAACGTTTGATTGAGGTATTGAAAAATCTTCGCAATTTAGGAAACACAGTAATTGTAGTAGAACACGACGAAGATATCATGAAAGCTGCTGATATGATTATTGATATTGGTCCAGAAGCAGGAACTCATGGTGGCGAATTAGTGGCTCAAGGAACATATAAAGAAATTTTAAAAGCTGATTCTTTAACAGCAAAATATCTGAATGGAAAAGAAGTAATTTCAGTACCAAAATCAAGACGTAAATTCAAAAATCATATCGAAGTTATTGGTGCCAGAGAAAACAACTTAAAGAATGAAAATTTCACTTTCCCGTTAGAATGTTTAACTGTGATAACTGGTGTTTCGGGAAGTGGAAAAAGTACTTTGGTAAAGAAGATTTTATTTCCAGCTCTTCAAAAGAAATTAGAAGGAGTTGGTGAAAAAGCAGGACAATTTACTGAATTATCTGGAAGTTTTTCGCACATCAAACATATTGAATATGTAGATCAAAACCCGATTGGAAGAAGTTCGCGTTCGAATCCGGTAACTTACATTAAAGCTTATGATGATATTAGAGATTTATTTGCTAAACAAAACGTTTCTAAACTAAGAAATTATCAAGCAAAACATTTCTCTTTCAACGTAGATGGCGGAAGATGTGAAGTATGTAAAGGTGATGGTGAAGTAACTATTGAAATGCAATTCATGGCAGATGTTCACTTAGAATGTGAAGCTTGTCATGGTAAACGTTTCAAAAAAGAAATTTTGGAAGTTACTTTTGAAAACAAAAACATCGATGACATTTTAAAAATGACCATTGATGAAGCTTTACATTTTTTTACAGAACATAAGCAAACAAAAATTACACAAAAATTACAACCCTTACAAGATGTAGGATTAGGTTATGTACAATTAGGTCAGTCGTCTTCTACCCTTTCTGGTGGTGAGGCACAACGAATTAAATTAGCTTCTTTTTTAGTAAAAGGAACAATAAAAGATAAAGCTTTATTTGTTTTTGACGAACCCACAACTGGATTGCATTTTCACGATATAAAAAAATTATTAGCTTCGTTTGATGCTTTGTTAGAAAAAGGACATTCAATCATAGTAATTGAACATAATTTAGACCTTATAAAATGTGCTGATTACGTTTTAGATATTGGTCCAGAGGGAGGAGAAAATGGAGGAAAATTAATAGCTTTTGGCACACCTGAAGAAGTAGCTAAAAACAAGAATTCGGTAACAGGAATCTATTTAAAAGATAAACTAAAATAATGATAAACCCTTCAATTAACGGATGGATTGATAAGTTTTTTATTGAAAATAGTGATAATTTCATTGATTTTCAAGGCGATTACTTGTCTTTTTATGAAAGTTGTAGAAATACGGGATTTATATACGGTTATGTAATTGAATTTCAGTTGAAAAATAAAATCAACTACTCAAATTGGTCCTATGATGAAGTTACAAAAGTTAGCTTTTTAAATACCCTATTTTCGATTTATACAATTGAAAATCCAAAAGGCAATTCAAAAGATTTCATTGAATTGGTTTATGAATTTTATAAAATTATTCAGCCAGAAAACCTGAATTTTATTAAAAAAATTCTTCCAGAAGGTTCTCGCAGTTCAAGATTAGAAAAAGTAATTGACGATCGGATTCAAACTAATCAAAACTCAATAAGCAAGAATTTTTCCCATATAATTACAAATGCGTTACTTTTTATTGATGTATTAGCATTTCATCATTATTTAAAAAGCAACAATTTACCTAACGATTATCTAAAAAACATAGAATCAGATTGCATCAAAATTATATCTTATGCATTGAATATAAAACAAAAGAAATCAAAATATGATGAATTATTGGTAAAGTTATTTGAAAATTCTATCCGTTACACTAAATTTTCTACAATAAATTCAATTGATTATTCCGCAATAAAGATTAATAAACATACTGAATTATTGGAACGATTATATCTTTTAGATATTATACAAATGGCACTTTGGAGTGATGAGAATTTGGAGGCAAATGAACTTCAATTATTACAACAAATTAGTTTTGATCTTCAGATAAATTCTCAATTACTCGAAAAAAGCAGAACAGAAATAACCTATTTTATCCAACAATATAAAGCAGAAATTCCGTTTTTTAATTATTCAAATCCCATAAAACATTTTTATGATCAAGCCAATAAAAACGTTACAAAGCTAATCATTAGAAACAAAGAACGATTAACAAAAGAAATTAAAGAAAGTGGGGAATTAATGCAGCTTTTAGCAAAATCTACTTCAATAGATTTAACAAAAGAAGAAAAAAAGAAAGTAAAAAAACAGCTACTCGACATTTGTAAAACCATTCCGTCTTTAACTATTTTTTTACTTCCTGGGGGCAGTCTTTTATTACCAATTTTGATAAAATTTATTCCTCAAATACTACCATCAGCTTTCAATGAAAATTTGGACGATTAATAATTATTTATCCAATAGAAATTCTGATTTTTAATCTCTTCATTAAATTCGGAGACAAAATCTAAATATGCTTTGGCTACTGGACTTAATTTTTTTCCTTTTAACCAAATTAATCGCCAAGTTGAAGTTAATGGAAGTTCATTTATCGGTAAAATTTTAATATCACCTTGTTCTAACTCATTTTTTAATCCAATTAATGGCATAATAGAAAGACCCAATCCGGCAATTACAGATTGCTTAACTGCTTCATTTGATGTTAATTGCATTTTCATATTTGGAACAATTCCTGTTTGATCTAAAAAAGTTTCCATAGAAAATCTAGTGGCCGAACCTTGTTCTCTATAAATCAAAGGATACATTGAAATATATTTCTTTAAATCAAAATTTGTATTTACATCAATGAATTTATTTCCAACTAAAAATAATTTGTTTTCAAGTAATGGCATAGAATCAACCTGAATATCATTTGGAAGTATTGAGACCAAAGCAAAATCTATTTCATTATTTTTAAGTGCTTTTAAAACTTTAGTTTTATTAGTAACATCCATTTCTAATTCTATACCTTCATTGATCTTCATAAATTTAGACAAATAATAAGGCATAACATATTTACCCGTTGAAACAACAGATAATTTCAACTTACCATAAAGTTGCCCTTTAAAAGCCTGTGTTTTATAGTTAATTGCATAAACTTCGTTAATGATATTTTCTGCAGCTGATGCAATTTCTTTACCAAAATCAGTTATATATAACTTTCTTCCTACAACCTCTGTTAATGGAATTTCAAATTGATCTTGAAAATTTCTTAATTGAATTGAAACCGCAGGTTGAGTTAGATGTAATTCCTCTGCAGCTTTAGTTATGCTCTTAGTTTGAGTAACTTTTAAAAAAACCTGAAGTTGATGTAAAGTATAGTTCATAATATTTTTTTATAAATATCATTACAAATATAAATAAAAATATATGAATAAAAAATTTGAATTTTGCCAAACAAATTAAAAACTAATGATAAAATGAAAAAAAATCAAGAAATCAAATTAATTGATGGCTTATTTTCTGTAGAAGATGCAGACAAAGTAATTACCAAATTAATTAACTACAAAATTGACTATCATATTAGAGAAGATTTTAGTAATCACATTAGATTTAACAATAATATTGAACAATCAAATAAAAGAGTACAAGAATTAAACGATACTTTAATAGCCTTCAAAAAAATGATTAAAGAAAATACAAATAATTCTGTGAAATTAAAAATTAAAAGCTTTATCTCCATTGAAATAGAAGAATAAATGTTTCAAAAGCGTAATATTCTAATTGCAACTAAGCATAGTAAAGAAAAAGTTATAGCCCCAATTTTAGAAAAAAGTTTAGGTGTAATTTGCTTTACTTCTCCTTCATTAGACACCGATATTTTGGGTACATTTTCTGGCGAAGTGCAAAGAAAATCAGATGCTTTAACTACTTTAAGAGATAAGTGTAACATGGGTCATAAAATAACCAAATCAAATTTGGTAATAGCTAGTGAAGGTTCATTTGGGCAACATCCAATATTGTTTTTTGCTACTGCTAATGAAGAGTTATTAATGCTTAAAGATTATGAAAATGATATTGAAATTATAGCTAGAGAAATAAGTATGGAAACTAATTTTAATGCAAAATTCATAAATAGTGAAGAAGAATTATTAGAATTTGCTGCTCAAGTTAACTTTCCTAGTCATGCAATAATTTTAAAACCTGATGTAAAGAATTTTGAAAAAATTTTCAAAGGAATAACTACTGAAGAAGTTCTATTAGAAAAATATTACGAATTGAAACATGCATTTAATACAGTTTATGCCGAAACTGATATGAGAGCAATGTTTAATCCAACTCGAATGAATGTTATTGAAAATGCTACTTATAAATTAATTGAAAAAATAAAAAGTTTGTGTCCGAAATGTTCAATACCTGGTTTTGATGTTGTAACTATAAAATCTGGTTTACCTTGTAAAAATTGTTTATTTCCTACAAGATCTACTTTCAGTCATATTTATCAGTGTAAAAAATGTTCTTTTGAAGAAGAAAAACTATATCCTAGAGGTATACAACATGAAGATCCTACATATTGTGACATTTGCAATCCATAAATTATTATGATAAAAATAAGTACTGATTTATTACAAGCAAAAAAAATTCTCGAAAAAGAGGGTTTAGTTGCTATTCCTACTGAAACTGTTTATGGTTTAGCAGGAAATATTTACAGCCATAAGGCAATTGATAATATATTCAAAACTAAAAATAGACCTTCTAATAATCCGCTAATTATTCATATAGATTCTTATGAAAAATTAGCTGATTTAGTTGAGGAAATTCCAGAAAAAGCTAAAAAATTAGCCGAGGTATTTTGGCCCGGTTCACTTACATTGGTGTTGAAAAAAAAGAAATCGGTTCCATATACTATTACCGCAGGAAAAGAAACGGTTGCAGTAAGGGTTCCAAATCATCAATTAACATTAGACTTATTAAAACAGTTAGAGTTTCCATTAGCAGCACCAAGTGCTAATCCATTTGGCTCAATAAGTCCCACTTCTGCTCAACATGTCGTTGATTATTTTAATGATACATTAGAAATGGTTCTTGATGGTGGTAATTGTAAAAATGGAATTGAATCTACCATCATTGGTTTTGAAAATGAAGTACCAATTTTATACCGATTAGGCTCTATTTCAGTAGAAGAAATTGAATCGGTTGTTGGTCCATTAAAAATCTTGAATAAAAATAACGACTCTCCAATAGCGCCAGGTATGCTATCGAGACACTATGCCCCAAAAACAAAAACAATTATATCAGAGAATATAAAAGTAGAGCTTAGAAAATATGCAAATTTGAAAATTGGCCTTTTATTATTTAATGAAGATATTAATACAAGCGAAAATATTGTAAAAGAAATACTTACAAACAATAAAGACTTAAAAGAAGCAGCCGCAAATTTATATGCCGCAATGCATCGATTGGATCAAAAAAATTTAGATCTCATTATAGCTGAAAAATTTCCAAATAAATCTTTAGGCAAATCAATAAACGATCGATTAAATCGTGCAACTAAATAAAATAATTCAATGAACTTAAACTTATTATTTGACAACTTAAGTAATCCAGCATTACTATTCTTTTTACTAGGTGTAATTGCAGTAAAACTAAAAAGCGATTTAGAAATCCCTCCAAACTCTTCAAAATTTATTTCACTCTATTTGTTGTTTTCAATTGGATTTAAAGGTGGTCAAGAATTAGCACACAGTCATTTTACAATGGAAATTGTTTGGTCTTTACTATTCGGAATACTAATTGCTCTAATTATTCCCATTTATACTTATTTTATATTAAGAAAAAAGTTCAATGTATTTGACTCAGGAGCAATTGCGGCTGCTTATGGCTCTGTAAGTGCTGTAACATTTGTAACTGCAGCATCATTTTTAGAAATTCAACACATGACTTTTAGCGGACATATGGTTGCTGTAATGGCTCTTATGGAAGCTCCTGCCATCATTGTTGGAGTTATTTTAATAAGACTATTTGATGACAAAAAAGAAGTAAACACTTCTATTCTGTCAATAGTTAAACATTCCTTTACAAATGGAAGTGTGCTTTTAATTTTGGGCAGTTTAATTATTGGTTTACTCGCAAGTGATGAACAAGCGTTAGGAATTAAACCATTTACAAATGACCTATTTAAAGGATTTTTAGCAATTTTTCTTTTAGATATGGGAATTGTAAGCGGTAAAAAATTAAATGACTTTCTTAAAAGTGGTTGGTTTGCAGTTGTATTTGCTGTAGTTATTCCTTTATTCAATGGATGTCTTGTTGCTCTTCTAAGTCAACTAATAACAAATGATATAGGAAATCGATTTATATTATCGGTATTAGCAGCAAGTGCCTCTTATATAGCAGTTCCTGCAGCTATGAAAATTGCAGTTCCAAAAGCAAATCCAGGATTATTTTTACCAATGACATTGGCAATAACATTTCCATTAAATATTACTTTTGGAATGCCTATTTATTTAACTTTAATCGAATGTTTTTAGACCGAAAATTTTAAACGATATACTTCATCTAATTCTGAATTCGAACTCATATTTACGCCTAAATCGGTAACATAGCCCGAATTCAATCCGTAAGTCCATCCATGAAGTGATAACTCTTGGCCATTTCTCCAAGCATTCTGAACAATTGAAGTCTTTGCTAAATCAAATACTTGTTCTTGTGCATTTACTTCAACAAATTTGTTAAAACGATCTTCTTCATTTTCTATGGTGTCTAAGTAATGTTCATGCAATCTATACACATCTTTAATGTGTCTTATCCAGTTATCAATCAAACCAATAGATTGATTACCCATTGCCGCTTTCACACCACCACAACCATAATGACCACAAACAATAACGTGCTTTACTTTTAATACGTTAACTGCATAATCTAAAACGCTTAACATGTTCATGTCGCTATGTATAACCATATTTGCAATGTTTCTGTGAACAAATACCTCGCCAGGTTTTGCACCAATAATCTCATTTGCAGGCACACGACTATCTGAACAGCCTATCCAAAGTAAAGGAGGTTGTTGTCCTTTTGCTAAATCTTTAAAATAATCTTTATCTAAGGCTAGTTGATTCTCTACCCACTTTTTATTATTATCTAATATTTTCTTATAAAATTCAGAATTCATAGTGCTTTTTTATTTAATTATTATTTTTTCGTACAATTTCAACTTTACGTTTCAAAACATTATATCGATGTTCAAAAGTAACTGTATTTTTAAAGTATTCATTATTTTCAAGATTATATTCTTTTTTGAATCCTTCTAATTTAACATCAATTGATAACTCTTTTGATGTTATTGTTGCAAATTCATTAATCATTGATAAAATATCATGAGAAATATATACTGTGTTTGATGCATTAATAATCACAAATGATTGCTCAGGAATGTTTTGTAACGTTTCTTTAATAGCAGCCTTGTTTAAAAATGAAACTTCTTGAGCTAAATCAATATGTATAATATCACCATCTTTATATTCTTCTTTTCTAAATATATAAGCACGTTTCATGTTACCTTTCAAAACAAAAATAACACTAATTATCATTCCTAACGCAACACCTTTTAATAAATCGGTAACAACAACAGCCATAAAAGTTGCAATAAATGGAATAAATTGATACTTTCCTTTTACCCAAAAATGCAAAATTATTTTTGGATTCGCTAATTTATATCCCACTAAAAGCAATACAGCAGCAAGAGTAGATAATGGTATTTTATTAAGTATAAATGGAATAGACAACACACTCACTAATAAAAGTAATCCATGAATTATGGCAGACATTTTAGATTTTGCACCAGCAACATTATTTGCCGAAGTTCTTACTACTACTGAAGTCATTGGTAATCCACCCAACAATCCGCTAATGATATTACCTATTCCTTGTGCTTTTAACTCAATATTAGTATTAGTATATCGTTTTAGTTTATCCATTCGATCTGCGGCTTCAATACATAATAGTGTTTCTATTGAAGCTACAACAGCAATTGTAATTCCCACAATCCAAACCTTAGAATTTGATAAAGCCGAAAAATCAGGTGTAATGATAATATTGCTTAGCTCAGAAAAATTTTTAGGAACAGGTAAATTAACCAAATGCAGCTTCGAAATTGCTAAATTACTTCCCAAATGAATAAATAGTTCATTCAATAAAATACTTACAATTACAGCTACTAAAGCAGCGGGTACTAATTTTATTTTCTTGAGAAGATCAATTTTATCCCATAAAATTAAAATTAATAAAGAAATTAAAGCAACAATTGTAGCGCCTAAATGTAGATGATCAACAACATGTAAAAGCTCAGAAAATGTATTTTGTCCATCCGATTGAAAAAAAGATTCATCACCTTCAAAATCTGGATCATAACCAAAGGCGTGCGGAATTTGCTTTAATATGATAATTACACCAATTCCAGCAAGCATCCCTTCAATCACATTATTCGGAAAATAGTTTGATATCGTACCAGCTTTGATAAAGCCTAATATTAATTGAATAAAGCCAGCAATAATAACAGCTAATAAAAATGCATTAAACGAACCCAAATCTGTTATGGATGTTAATACAATTGCCGTTAAACCAGCTGCAGGACCCGATACACTTAAATGAGAATTACTTAAATATCCTACAACTATTCCACCAATAATTCCTGAAATTATCCCAGAAAATAGAGGGGCTCCTGAAGCTAAGGCTATACCTAAACACAATGGCAAAGCCACTAGAAAAACCACTAAACCTGAAGCAAAATCAGATTTAAGGTTTGCAAAAAGATTGATTTTTTTTGTCATTCCAATAAATTTATTTAATACAAAATTTGTTACTTCTTTGAAAGTAAAATAATGAACTAAATAATTTCTGGAGGAGGTGAAAAAATTTGGTGGGCTAAGTTGGTAAAACTTAAATTAGTCTCAATTGAAATATTTAATACGTTTTTATTTTTAAAGAAGAAATGAGTCAAATCAATATTCTGCAACGAAACCGATTTAATTTCGTCAAAATAAACATGATTCTCTTCTTCTTCACACATGGTATAGAAATAAGATGTATCCACCTCTTTATCAATCATACTTATAACGGTAGGGGTTGACAAAAAAGCAATAAATAAAAATGAAAAAAGTATACATAAAAATTTCATATGACAAATATAATTAAAATTTATAAAAAAATTGAACCATAAATTCAGCTAGATTAATCAGATTTAATTTATAAATAAAAAGTTGATAAATAAAATATATAAACCCGAAAAACATATAAATTTAATTGATAGTTTTTATATTTGCATCAAAATTATCAATACTATGACTATTACTCAACTTCATTATGTTTTAGCGGTTGCTGAATATAAAAACTTTACACTTGCGGCCGATAAGTGTTTTGTTACACAACCTACATTAAGTATGCAAATTCAAAAACTAGAAGATGAATTAGATATATTAATTTTTGACCGAAGTAAAAAACCCATTTTATTAACCGAAGTGGGTGAAAAAATTGTCAATCAGGCAAAAAACATTGTAAACGAAGCGGGGCGAATTAAAGATATTGTAGACCAGCAAAAAGGTTACATTGGAGGCGAATTCAAAATAGGAATTATCCCTACTATTATGCCTACTTTACTTCCCATGTTTTTAAATAATTTCATCAAGAAATATCCAAAAGTAAATTTGATTATCGAGGAACAAACGACCGAAGAAATCATCAAAAAATTAAAAAATGGCCATTTAGATTGTGCTATAGCGGCAACTCCATTAGAAGAAGAAAACTTAAAAGAAATTGTTCTTTATTTTGAACCTTTTGTCGCATATTTACCTCAAAATCATTTGGGTTTTACTAAAAAAGAAATCACAATTGATGATTTAGATCTTGACACTATTCTTTTATTACAAGACGGACATTGTTTCAGGAATGGCATTTTAAACTTATGCAAAAATAACAAATACATTGCAGACAATCATTTTCAACTTGAAAGTGGTAGCTTTGAAACCTTAATTAAACTTGCCGATGAAGGATTAGGAACAACCTTGCTACCCTACCTGCATACTTTAGATTTAAATGACAAAAATAAATCTAAATTAAGAGCCTTTAAAGATCCAAAACCTGCCCGAGAAGTTAGTTTGATTTATCCCAAAAATGAATTAAAAATTCATATCATTAATGCATTACGCGATGTTATCTCCGGAGTAGTAAGAGGAGCTATAGCTTTTAGTGATGTTGAAATTATAAGTCCAAAACCTAATAAATAAAAAGTCCCGATAAATCGGGACTCTCTTTTAGTTAATATAAATTAAACATTGTTTTAATTCGGGTTTCTCTTTTGTGAATTGTAACAACCATTCACGCAATTGTTCTAATTCGTAAGGAAGTAAATTTTTGATAGCTTTTTCTAATTCCTTGCAAAATAATTTGGGGTCAAAACTAACACGTTCTAAAATAGATTTAGTGTATGTAAACATAACTCGAGGCATAATCTTTTAATTTTATAGGTTAACATAAAAAGAAGAACATGTTGTAAAATTAAATAAAAAAATGAGTTATAAAAAATAGATATGTTAAAAAAAATGCTAAATTTTTGCTAAATTTTTATTTAACAAGATTTTTATACAATTTTTGTTGCTCTAAGCATTTCTCGTTTTCCAGGAGCTCCAGGTAACTTTTCAATAGCAAATCCAGCAGTTATCATGGCGTTTTTAATACTTGTCCTACAAGCATAGGTTACCAATACGCCATTAGGCTGTAATGCTTCAAACATTTTTTTGAAAATAAGTTCGCTCCATAATTCAGGCTGTAAAGTAAATCCAAATGCATCAAAATAAATCAAATTATAAAGATTTTTATCTTCTATATCTTGAAACAATTGTTGCCTTTTAGTGAACTTAAAATGAGACCCAATTGTTACCTCTTGTTCCCAATCACAACTATGTAATTTTTCAAAAACAGATGTAAATGAAATTGCCTTTAATTCTGACGGATAATTCATTTGGTTTACTTCTTCTTGGGCAATTGGATAAGCTTCTACGCCAACATAATTGACTTTTTCTTTGTTTTGAGTTTCTAAAAATGTAATAAATGCATTTAATCCTGTGCCAAATCCTATCTCTAAAATAGAAATTTCAGCCTGATTTTTAAACAAATCTAAACCGTTTGCAATAAAAACATGCTTTGCCTCTTGAATAGCACCGTGACTGGAATGATAATTCTCATCCCAATCAGGTATTCTAATAGTTGTAGAACCATCAGCGGTAATTAATATTTCTCTTTTCATTTTTGGCGAATAAAAAAGGTTTAAGAAACATCTCAAACCTTGTAATTGTATTATTTGATATATAATTTTTTAATCTTCGGAATAGGACCTCCACATTTCACTTCATGACACTTTATACATGCATCAATTCCATTATTAAAATGTTCTTTAGCATTTTTCGGATCTTCATAAATTAATTCTTGTGCTTTGATAAATTTTGCCGCTTGTTCGTCAAAAAAGGCATCTTTATCGGTTTCATCAGTCATTACGGCATGGTGAATTTTTATAAAATGCTGTGGAAATTTACCAATAGTATCGCCTTTCATAATTCGCGCTTTCAAACGCTGATTATCGACATACATTTGTTCCATAAGAGCAGCCATTTCAGACATTTCATACATTTCAAATCCATCTTTATTAACCTTTGAATCAGATGCACAAGCTTCTTTATCTGATTGCTTTTCATCGGATTTCTTTTCGCATGAAATTGTCAAAAAAAAGAACGCTACGAATAAAATTAATTGTTTCATTACTTAGCAATTAAAACGCCATCTGCCATAAATGAATACGTAACTTTTGGCTCAGTAATACTATCTATAGCGGCTTGCGATTTTCCAGCATCTTTAGCATAATGTTTCAAAACATCAACACTTTCAATACTTACAAAAGCTTTTCCGTTTACGATAACCTCTTTTTCTTGTGCGTTTTTTGGCACGAAGAATCCATAATCTTTGAATTTCACAAAAACTTCTTTTTCATCAGCTAAGGCTAAAGTCATCCAACAACCTTTCTTTTGACAAACTTCATTAATTGAGGATTTAAACTTAACTGAAAGGGTATCGCCTTCTTTCAAAGAAGCAAATTTTTCCATCATTTCTGAATTAGTTAGGGCATTTTCTGAAGAAATTGAATCTCCAAATTTTGCATATGAAACATTGCTTTCCTCTTTAGAAACTTCTTTTTTTGATTCACAACTCATAAAAATAGCTGTTGCAACCAATGCTAGGGTGATTTTTTTCATCATTTTTATAATTATTTATAAACAAAAATACCATTATTTTTATTATTCCAACCAAACATCATTTAAATTAATAAAAAATAATAAAATAACCTTCTAAATACTATTTTTCCTGTAAATATTTAGTTTGTTAATAATTATACATCTAAAGCAATATTAACGTTTCAATTTTTAGTAAGTTTGCAAAATATTTATCAAAAATCAGATTTTCTGATTATTAAAACTACTTTTTTAGAAATGGAAGTAACAACTTTAAATGATATTGAAATTATTTTAGCTTCAAGTTCAAAAATTAACACTGTTGATTTTGAAAACCTAACTTTTGGTAACGTCTTTACAGACCACATGTTAGTTTGTGATTTCAAAGAAGGTAGTTGGCAAAAACCAAGAATTCAACCATATGCACCTTTTACTATAGATCCATCTGCAAAAGTTTTTCATTATGGACAAGCTATATTTGAAGGAATGAAAGCGTATAAAGATTCGGATGATGCTGTTTGGTTATTTCGACCAGAGGAAAATTTTGATCGATTTAATAAAAGTGCTATCAGAATGGCTATGCCTGAAGTTCCTGAAATTATTTTCATGGACGGATTAAAAAAATTGGTTCAAATTGAAAAAGAATGGGTAAAAAAAGGAAAGGGTAATACTTTATACATTAGACCTTTTATGATTGCTACCGGTCACGGTGTAATTGCTGCTCCTTCTCAAGAATATCGATTTATGATTATTTTATCGCCTGCACGTTCTTACTATTCTGGCGAAGTAAAAGTACTCATTGCTGAACATTACAGTAGAGCTGCAAATGGAGGAATTGGTGCTGCAAAAGCTGCCGGGAATTATTCGGCTCAATTTTATCCAACAAAATTAGCGAACGAAAAAGGGTTTCAACAAATCATTTGGACCGACGATGCTACGCATACTAAATTAGAAGAAGCGGGTACAATGAACGTTTTTTTTAGAATTAATGACACCTTATATACAGCACCAACTAGCGAACGTATTTTAGATGGTGTAACTCGTAAAAGCGTAATTGATTTAGCTAGGAGAGATAAAATTAATGTCGAAGTTCGCTCGGTACTCGTTGAAGAATTAATTACTGCTGCAAGAAATGGTTCTTTAAAAGAAATTTTTGGAGCAGGAACTGCTGCGGTTATCAATCCTATCGTTGGATTTTCATATAAAGACGACTATTTTGAATTGCCAAAAATAGAACAATCTATGGCTTTAGATCTTAAAGAAAAACTGACTAATATTCAATACAAGTTATCGGAAGATACTTTTGGTTGGACCGTTAAGGTATAGCCAGCAGTCTCAGTCTCAGTTATCAGTAAAAGTATCAATGAAAACTGAGACTGGAAACCGCAACTATTTTAATATCTCTTCAAAATTAGGTTTAAAATAATTAGGTCCTTTCATTACTTTTCCATCTTCGCGATAAATAGGTTTTCCATCTTCGCCTAATTTACTCATATTTGAGCGTTGAATTTCATCAAAAACGTCTTCAATTTTATGCTGAAGGCCATGTTCTAATATAGTTCCGCAAAGGATATATAACATATCTCCAAGCGCATCAGCTATTTCAACAATATCATTATTTTGAACCGCTTCTAAATATTCTTCGTTCTCTTCTTTCATTAAATTGAAACGAAGCTCATTTTTAAGCGCTCCTAAATCGGCTTTCATTTCGTTACTAACGCCTAGTCCATAGGTTTCATGAAATAATTTTACTGCATTTAGTTGTTTTTGCATACTATAGAATTTATTTTACGAAAAATAGAAATTTAGAATCTAATTAATCCTTATTTTTGTGAAAAATTTTCAATATGTTTTCAACAGGTCAAATTTATTTTGCAGTTTTTTTTATTGCCGCATTTGTCATCACAATGATAGTAGTTTATAGAAAAGACTTAAAGGTCTTACAACCATTTTATAAAGGCACCTATTGGATTTTCATTGGATTTTTAATATTCATTGGACTGCTCTTTTTAATCAAAGTCTTAATGAAAGAATAATTTTACTTACATTTGAAAAACAAATCCCTAAAAAATGAGAATTCTTAAATATTTATTTCTATTATTTCTATTATTATCCACCGCTTTTGTAGTTTTTGTGGCTACTCAACCTGGTGACTATAAAATATTGCGTAAAAAAGAAATTAATATTTCAAAAGATGTTTTATATCATTTTATTTCAGATACCACTTCATTAAATGATTGGAGTCCTTGGGAAAAAGATGAGATTTCTTTGGTGAATAAAAACTTATCTTCAACTGATTCTATTGCCCAAACAATAATTTTGAATGAAGAAAAAACCAATTCTTTATTTCATTTTCAGAAGACAAAAAAAGGAACAATAATTACCTGGGAAGTTAATGGTAAACTAGATTTAAAATTAAAAATTTTAAGTGTATTAAAAGGTGGTGCTACAAATGTTGTTGGAAGTGAACTTGAAAAAGGGTTAGCAAATATTGATCATTATTTAGTTAACGAAATTGCAAACTATTCGATAAAGATTAATGGATTAGTTACCAAAAATAAAACGAATTATATTCAGCAAGAAACAACTTGTGCTATAGCAGATTTTCAAAAAACTTCAAAAGTAATGTTGCAAAACATGGTTGCTTTTGTGACCAAAAACGACATTAAAATTACTGGATTACCCTTCATTATTTATAAAACGAAAAAAACAAGCGATAACAAAACCGTTTTTGCTATGTGTGTTCCCGTCGAAGAAGAAATTTTAACTACAGAAGGCAGTGAAATTTCAGGCGGACATTTTGATTCCTTTTTAGCTGTAAAAGCAACTCTTTATGGCGATTATTCGCATAATGAAAAAGCATGGAAAGAAGCCCGAAAATATATGAATAAAAGTAAATTATCGGAAGATTTAACAGGAAAACCAATTGAAATTTACAAAGTAAGTTTGCCGAAAGAAAGAAAACCTTCAAAATGGGTTACCGAAATTTATATTCCTGTACAACAGAAAATTAGTGCTCCAAAACCTGAAAGTACTGAAGTTGCTCCATCATCTGAAAGCAATTTGAATACAAATCCTGTTCAATAATTTATCTTTTTTCTTTCCCGATAAGGTGTTTTACAACAGTTTCTGCTGCGTGTAAACCAAATAATGCTGGCATCCAACTATTAGTGCCATAAAATGATTTTTTAAAATTGGTTCCATCAGTAGTTTTAATACTTGAATAATCTGGTCGCTCGTAAGAGTAAACAACTTTAACTCCTTTAGAAATTCCTTCCATTTTTAAACGCTTACGAACATTTTTTGCAAGCGGACAATATTCGGTTTTACTAATATCGCGTACTTGAACTTTTTCGGCTTCAAACTTTCCTCCTGCTCCCATGTTACTGATGACTTTAACCTTCTTGCGCTTACAAGCTACAATTAAATTAATTTTTGGAGTAACACTATCAATGCAATCTAAAACATAATCAAATTCGGGCGAAATTAATTCGAAGGCTCGTTCTGGTGATAAAAACTCTTCAATTCGAGTCAATTTCAACTCTGGATTTATATCCATTAGTCGATCGCCAACAATTTTCACTTTTGGTTCACCAACTGTACTATGCAATGCAGGTAATTGTCGATTAATATTAGTAATATCTACGACATCACCATCTACAATTGTCATTTTTCCAACACCAGCTCGCGCTAAAAATTCGGCAGCAAAACTTCCTACACCACCTAATCCAACAACTAAGACATTAGCATTATCTAATTTTTGAATTCCTTCCTCTTTAAATAATAAAGCTGCTCTTTCCTTCCACTTTGTCATAATAATGATGAATCGTAAAATTGTTTAATTGATTAACTGAAAATTTTTGAAAAATTAGTAAAAACCATTGTTTTCATTTCTTGTACCGAAATTCCTTTTATAGAAGCTGCTTTTTTATACACTTCATAAATAGTTTCTTCAATGGTATCAGTCTCTAATAAAATTTGATTTTCGGGTGCAAAGTTAACTACTTTTTCCAAATCTGGATTACGCAATAAGTATTTTCCAAAAGAAAGATAAAACCCATTTTTCAATAGTGACAGAGCTACTTGTTCATTTTTTGAAAATCCGTGAATAATCATAGGATTTTCTATTTTCATTTCTTTTTTGATAGCAATTACTTCATCAAATGCAGCCACACAATGTAAAATTATTGGTTTGTTTGTTTGCTTTACAAGTTCTAATTGCTTCTTAAAAACCATAATTTGAACTGCAAGAGGAATATCTATTCGTTTATCTAAACCGCACTCACCCAATGCTAAACATTCGGATAACTGCAATTTTTCTTTGATGATTTCCAAATCGCTTTCCAATCTATTTTCATCAATATACCACGGATGAATTCCAATAGAATAGTTCGGAATAAACACATCAAATTCCCACGGATATTGATTTACTATTTCAATAACTTCGCTGTCATTAGAAAATTGATGGGTATGCAAATTGACGAATTTAATCACGGTAAATATTTTTACAAAAATATATAAATTAGTTCACAAAGTAATCGGATAAGCTTTCGTAAATTTGCCCCACAATACCAAATTATGTTACAACGCGCACTTCAAAAATATTTTAATAATTATAAAGGATTTTCGAGAGAAATTTGGATTCTTGCACTCATTACTTTTATCAATCGTGCGGGAACCATGGTACTTCCTTTTCTATCAAAATATTTAAAAGAAGATTTGCATTTCTCGTATAGTCAAGTGGGCTGGATTATGGTAAGTTTTGGATTAGGATCAATGCTTGGTTCTTGGCTCGGAGGAAAATTATCAGATAAGATTGGCTTTTATAAAATAATGATTTTTAGTTTATTAACTAGTGGAATTGGTTTTTTTATCTTGCAAAAAATCACTAGTTATTATAGCTTATTAATCGCTATTTTCTTCATTATGGTTATTGCTGATATGTTTAGACCTGCAATGTTTGTTTCACTTGGAGCCTATGCAAAACCCGAAAACAGAACGAGAGCTTTAACCCTTGTGCGTTTAGCCATTAATTTAGGATTTGCGGCAGGACCAGCTCTAGGAGGTCTATTAATTATGAGCGTAGGTTATAAAGGATTGTTTTGGGTAGATGGAGCAACATGTATTTTAGCTATTCTTATTTTTTGGATAAAAGTAAAAGAGAAGAAAAAGTCGGCATATACTGATAAAGAACATCCAGGCGAAGTCCTAACCCATTCTGTTTTTAAAGATGGTCCGTTTTGGATATTTTTATTGATTTGCTTGATTTCCGGAATTATGTTTTTCCAATTGTTCACTACCATTCCATTATACCATAAAGAACAATTTAACTTATCTGAACTTCAAACTGGTCTCTTACTCACATTTAACGGAGTTCTCGTTTTCTTTGTAGAAATGCCGTTAGTAAGTTATATCGAACGAAATAAAATTAATAAACTTCGAGCCATTAACCTAGGCGGATTGTTAATGACCATTAGTATGTTTCTGTTGCTAATTAATAATTGGGTTGGCATTTTAATCGTTATGATGCTATTTATGACCTTTGCCGAAATGTTTGCTTTTCCTTTTTCAAATTCCTTTGCCATGAGTAGAGCACCAAAAGGTCATGAAGGTCGTTATATGGCCATTTTTACTATGACCTATAGCATGGCGCATATTTTAAGTGCCAAATCGGGTATGACTATTATTGATCATTTTGGTTACCAAGCCAACTGGTTGTTTATGGGAACACTCGGATTTATTAGTGTTTTATTAGGATTATGGGTATATAAATTAATCGATAAAAAAAATAAAAAAGATGTATAAACTACTTGCCAAATTAAACAAAATCATTTTACCTAGTTTTACCAAACAAGGATTAGATCCTATCAAAGCTAAAAAATGGCAAATGGCATTGATAGGTTATCGCTATTACATAACGTGTAGAGCTTTAGATAATTAATTAAAAAGGAATTATTTTTTAAATTTCAATTTGGATATCTACTAAATTTACCTATATTTGCACTCACAAAAAAAGGCCTCGTGGCGCAACTGAATAGCGCATCTGATTACGGCTCAGAAGGTTACTGGTTTGAATCCAGTCGAGGTCACTACTTCCATCCCGAAACACTTGATATACAAGGTTTCGGGATTTTTTATTATATTTGTGTGGCTACTTTGTGACCATAATCATAACTTACTGCAATGTATAAAAACGGTTTACATTTTCCTATCTTTTATTTTTTTTTAAATGATGATGTAATAATCAACGATTTAAAAGACATTATATTTAGAAAAAATAATTTCATAGTTGATACAGAAGATAATACATTTAACTCTATTATAGAATTTATTAATCAAAGTAAAGGGTATGAAATATTTCCCTTTCTATTAAATAATTTTGATTGGAAAAAACGGTCAAATTGACCACCACTTTCCAGTCTAAATTGACCATCGATTT
>VFQS010000128.1_pt1 | contig 102410 bp, 159 predicted proteins | sample 3512361 | NCBI WGS metagenome assembly VFQS01 (sample SAMN10412375, study PRJNA504923) | tailings metagenome | isolation source: Relicate 1 Philex TSF3 active mining | place: Philippines | reverse complement strand
TCTTCGGGTGTAACTCCTGTCTTTAATCTCATGAATCTCCTAACCCTCTATTGTATCAAAAAGTGGAGAGGGGGTCAAGCCCACCACAAACCTGACCCCCATCTCATTATATGGACAGTGTGACCCTACACTATCACTTGCTCAGTCAATACTCGTGGGGCATATGCATTAATGAATGCGTCCCAGTCTACCGCTACATTATCTGTAACAGTCTTATTAGTAAAGTCAATGACTACTGTCTGCTCACCTAAGTCAAAGTTGTCACCGTGCACTGCATAGATTCCATATCCTGTTTCATCAAGAATGTTATGCTGAATAAGATAACTAATCATCATGCGGGTGCCATACGATGAGTCATTCCAGCGTGGCCGTGCATGCTGCAGTGCCTCTGCAATGTCACTCTCCCAGGAATCCTGGCCCCAGTGTGAGTAAAGTACTACAGATGAATCGGATCCATCCTTGAATACAAAATTAATACGTGCTCCCATTATTCATCATCTCCTAGTTCTGCGTCAAAGTCAATTACTACCATTGTTACACGTCCGTCATCGTTGGTCTTTACGTAAACAGGGTAAATACCATCTCCATAGCCTGTAGAAAATACTACAGCGCTGCCTCCACCAATTGTGCCATAGGCTTCGTTGATAGTTTGATTGCATGCCCCCAGATAGGAATATTGGCCCTCATGATTCTCTGGAATGAATTCATCGCCTTCGTTAGTGTCCCAGCCATCAAGATAGCATGGGTCCCCTACCATTGCTTGTCCGCTGTCAACAGTAAACGAGCCTGCGTAGGTTAAGCCTTTTAGTAGTGTTTGGGTCATTCGTTCTCCTTTATTAGTTGTTCTAACTCCTCAATTGTACAACAATTGGGACATTTGTCAAATTGGCCGTATGAGTCAAGAATAATCTGACCATCGTCCTCCATCTCAGTATTGCAATTTTCGCAGTAGTGCCAATAAATACCAACCTTGATTTGAATCTCAGTTTCGGCGGGACAAGGAACTTCAGTAATAAAATAACCAATCCTATTAACAAAAGACCAACTATTCCATATATAGGAACCACCGTCGTCTCCATCACCATATGTCCAAATACAGTTTTCAGGTTGTTCTTTTACAAATGCTACCTCATCACCATAGGTTTCAAACATCAAACCATCAAAGGAGGCATTCTCATCTATATGGTTTGAAATTGGTTTGAAGGTTTCTACCCATTCATCAAAATCCATCTCAATGAATTTATCCATTGATAGACTCCTCATACTCGTATGGGTCAAAGTCAGGAACCTTGCTTTCATATACCTCATCGTAAATGAGATTGTATGCTGCTTCAAGACCACAGGCATAGCCCTCAGCCTCTTTGCGTTCAAAGCCGTCCATTGCATCATCATAGCCTGATTCAATCTCAGCCTTGTGAATGATTACATATTGCTCCCAAGCCTCATCAATCATCTTGGCTAACATTTCTTTGGTGGTCATGGTGTCTCCTTAGAAGTGAAAATCTACTGGTACTAAATATTGTCTCACAGAATCAAGTTCATTGTCAAGTCTCTGTGGCAGATATCCCATATGGGCAGTATATTCAACCATATCATAGAAGTAGGAATCGCATGTGTAATAGTCCATTAACATATCCCCTGCTTTTTTGAAATAGTATGAATTTAAATCAAAGCGTTGGTCATCATTAGGTTGTCCACTATTTGAGATATAGTCAACCATATCACTAACAAACTTATCAGTGTCAATCTCTTTGAGATAACGATTCATCTCATCAATACGATTCTTCTTAATGAGTTCTAGTCTTTCTTTAAATAGTTCAGGTTGCTCTTCATAAGATACAATCATGTCAGATGAATCTTCATACTGTGAATCAGACCAACGACCACCACCAACTACATGCCAGTCAGACCAGTCAACAAAGTTAGAACCGTCTTCATTGATTAGTCTATCTTGAACAATGCTAAGTGCTTCTTGCTTGTCTTCAGCCTCAACAGCCCACCAGTGCAGGGTATGCATTAGATTACTTCCTCATCTAACTCTACATCTTCTTCAGGCTGTTCATCTACATCAATAGAATAAACTTCACCTGAATAAGCATAGTCCTCGTAGTGCCAGCCCTGCTCTTCAGCCTCAGCCTCGTTCTCTGCTTCTACTTCGTACATATACTCTACAACTACTTTAACATCATAGATTGGCATTGGGTCTCCTTTTCCCTATATATTAATTGTAGGGGTTGGTGTTGATTTTTACAACTTTTGAGGGTGTGATACTGGTCACAGGCTTTGATGGCTCAATAGCCGTACGGACTACATATGTGCTGGGATTACAAATACAAGCGGGATCAAAATTAGGTTTAACTAGGCTAGTAACCTGGATTAATGAATCACAGTCTGTACAAACATAACTATAGGTTGTCCACATATTCCATCTCCATCAAGTAGTCATCGGTATCACAGCGGGGACATAAATGAACATAATCACTATCATCCCAATTATCCATACACATATTACATCTGACCATACTAATCCTCTATGTATTCTACTAGGATTTGGCTTCTTACTTCATCATATTTAACAAGACTGTCAATGTCCTCACAGAATCTATTAACTAGATAATCAACCTTGTCATCATCAGACATATCAGGGGGACCAAAGAGTTCAAACCCTATATCATTAGACATGGCGTCTTCTATATCTACTATCTGCTCAATAGCAATCCTAACTTTCATGGATATCCTTCTCCCCTGTCTCTCTGTTATAAATAGCCATTACTCCACATTTACAGTAGTAATAACCAGGAATGTCATCACATTCCCAATAGTGTTCATGCATTAGTCAAAATACCCTTCTGCTTGCAATCCATGAAGAAACTCTTTTGCTCTCCAAGTATTGTTATATAACCAGGGGTCGTCATCTGAATTAATCGTGGTAAGTACAGAATCCAGGGCATAAATCATATCATCTACATCAGTACTAACATAACCTAGCACGGTGTCACCTCATAGTCGTGTAGAAATTGCAGGGTAGTGTGAACAACACAATCACAATCTCCCCCCATGTTATCCATAAAGTCTACATGAGAGAAGTTGTCGTCATATATGGTTTGTATTACTTGGTTGAATATATTGGTTTGGGTCATATAAATATTATAGTGGTTTGGACCGACAAATGCAAGTCCCCGTGAATACTTATTTAGTTACGTAATCACAAATAGGGTTTGGAAATATCATTTTGTCGATCCCGTGAATATTTTTCTTCTTACGTAATCGTAAATAGTGCTTAGAAATATCATGGATTTTTCGACCCGCATATTTATGCATTGCAGTGCATATTTATTTCTGGCGATCCGTACGGGACTTGAACCCGTGACCTCTACCGTGACAGGGTAGCGAACTAACCAACTATTCTAACGGACCGTGTGAGCAGTTTTAATTCATGCTCAGGAATTTTTTATTATGCTAGTTGCATAACATTCTGCACAACTTTGAGCAGACGATTCTTTTCTGCGTTGATAGCAGGGTCAAATCCACTTGCACTTGCAAGGATAGATTCGTTATTGCCACCACGAGCAGAACGATACCAATCAAGGCGTTCTGTAAGAGCGTTAAACGCACCCCACGCATTACCAGCAATCATGCCGTTAAATTCGCCTGTGTAAATGTCGTTAATAACATCTACCTTGTTTTCCCACTTCTTGATTGAACCCTTAGCGTCTTTTTCAGGCTTAGGATAAGCAGCGAGAATGATATCGTTGAATTGCTTAGCATTGACTTCTTTTTCAATCATAGCCTTAGCCATGATATCAAATTCGTCCATGTATGCATTAGCAAGACCTAAAGTCTCACGAGCAATTTGCACTTTACCATTAGCGGTCTGAGTGTGGCGAATCTTGAAAGATTGCTTTACGCCACCCTTTTTCTTTGTACGATTAAGTGCAAGATTAAGAGTGTTAGCGCATACAACACGAACAGGTGTAATGCTTGCTTGAATAGCGATTGAGCCATCGTGTGATGTGTTGATGAGCAAATAAGTTTTGACTTTATCTGCAACACCGTTAGGGTCTAGAACAGTCTCACGCTCTAGTGCTAGTGAGCCGAATACTACACGACCACCCTTGATTGCGCCAGCGGTTTCCCAACGACCACCGCCGTCTAGGATATTATCACCAAATGAAAATAAATCTTCATTTTGCAAAACATGATAACGCTCACCAACAACACCAAGAACATCTGTCTGTGTGTTGTCTGTAGGATTGGTACGCACTACATATTGGTACGCCTTGTCTGATGTGAGATGAGATGGGATATCCATATCTTCAAGACGAACATTCCAACCGTTAAGGTTAGCAGCCTCTAGCATTTCGGCTGTTGTTTTTTCCTCTGTGAATACAGTACCCAATCCATGCCATGCAGGTTCACGGAAAGAAGCGAAAGACGTTTTTCCGTTTTGTGTTTCTAGGTCATGTGCCATGAGTTTTCTCCTTTTTGTTTGTTTATACAATCATAACACGACCCACCGACAAATGCAAATCAGGATACGTAAACATGGGGCAAATCGGACATTTCTTAAAGTGTTACGTAATTCACATGTGATCTTGGTCACACGGGTCGAAAAATTTTATTAGGTGTGGTGTTTGCTTTTACATCAGCCTTATCCACATTTTGCGGTAGTTGATGGATCTACCTTTCAACGCCTAATGTTAGTGAGCAGTTTACGTGGCCATGCTCAGGGCCCTTACCTAGTTTAAAGACATTCGGCATGTCTATTCATAGCCCCCTATGAAATATTAATCAATCGCTTCATAGTTAGTATCAATAACATTATAGTCTTCATTTATCAAATCTGCATGATATGAATTCATACTGAAGTCAACTGTACCAATAATGTCGTCAATGTCTTCGTCCAACTGAACATCAACTGTGAATGTGTGTTCTACAGTTACCGTTACATCATATGACTGGGTAAGTGTAAAGTCACCAATTTCTGAAAGGTCAGTGGCCTGTTCAACGGTGATTAGGTTATCACGAAGTTGTTGACGAGTCCATACCTTGAGTTGTTCTTGCATGTTTGTTAAGCGCTCATGAGTCTTATTGCTGCTAAGAATAAGATTCTCTCTGAATTTAGTAATAGAGTTTACTTCATCCTGTAAGTCTGTGGCCTTACGGAGCAACTCTTCTCTTGACATGTCTGTTAGTACTGTTTCCATTAGAGGGCTTCCTTTCCCATTGCTTCCATTTCTTTGATGGTATCAATCATCTCATTTAACTGTTCTTTTGTCAAGCAGGCAGACGATACCAATGTAGCCGTTAATGAGGCTATGTGTGCAGAATAAGACCATAAGGCTTCTACGAATTCTTCTTCTGTCATGGCTTCACGATTATTTGTGATTGACTTAGCCATGATTAGTGTGCTAAAATCAACTACTGCGTCTCCAGTAGCGTTTTGGATTGCGAGGGCTGTGCTTATCATTTTTCTTCTTTCTTGTGGTGTTAATATAAGTATATATCTTAGGACTGACAAAATCAAATTAAAAGCCCGTGAATCTTAAAATGTGAGACGTAAACTTTGTGATGTTGATCACATTTATCGACCCGCCGCATGTTTATGCATTAACATGAATAAAAATTAGTGAGCAGTTTTGGCTCGTGCTCAGGAGGTCTACGTCTTTAGGTCGGTAGTAACCTGCTCTATAGTATTTCTATCATCGCCCTAATCAGCCTGGCGAATTCTTTTTACTTAGAAGTTTTAACCATTGCAAATCGGTGGGCGCCGTTTGCTAACTTCAATGAAACTCTAGTAAGTTTAGAATTGATTGGTGTGAAGTCTGCAATACGACCAGTAACACCTGTCTTGCTTGTTGTGAACAAGTCACCGATTTGATATGTGTATCCGCCTAGTGTCATTTCTTTTTCCTTTTCTGTTTGTGGTGGTATTAAATTGTGTGAGCAGTTTTAGTTGTCATACTCAGGACATTTACCTATTGGTAATTATAGATAACGGGCTACCGCATTGTATGTAGAAGTATTTACAACTTCCTCATCTGTCATTTTGAGAATACGAATTGCGTTCTCAATTTCCTCACAAGTTTCCTTGTATTGCCATTGGTGCATTATATCAAAATTACGCTGAGGTTCAGCAGGTAATTCAATAGTTCCCTTTGGCAAAGTGAATTGAACATTTATTTCGCCATTGTAGCGATTATTAGCAGACAAGTCTGTTGCCTTAGAGATAGCAGATAGGGCAAGTTTGCCAACTTCTTTCTGCCACTTTTCTACTGCCTTGTCGTGCTTTTCTTGATTAGCCTCTTGATTAGCATAGTCTTTTTGGATTTCCGCTAACTTTGTTTCAAGTGCCTTGATTACTTTGGTGGTAGCGATTTTAACGCTAATTGCTTTTCCTCTTGCCATTTATTGCTCTCTTTTCTTTGGTGGTTTATATTATTATAGGGGGTGGATATTTATTTTGTCAATTCCCCCGAAGGGGGAGAGTTCTCCTTTACGACATTGGGCTAGAACACTCTCTAAACTGCCCCTGTTTCGCTAGAAAGGTTTTATGCCTTCCAAGTTGTCCAGCGTGGTGTGCCATTTACATCTAACTTGACACGAACTGTGTTCTTGTTAGTTGGCACGATTTCTACGATAGTGCCTGTTACCTTAGACTTCTGTGAAGTGTAAGTGTCGCCTACCTTGTATGTTGCTACTCCTACTGTCATTTTTTCTCCTTTGTTTGGTTGATGTATTTATTATTTCATTTATTTTTTGCTTTGTCAAGTTATTTTCCATAAAAATCTCATATACTGAGATATATGGGGTGTGATTTAAGTCACCTTCCGCCTGCCACCATTAAAATTATGCAAAATAGGGCAAAGATTATCCAGTTATTCATTTATCCCCTCACTTTTTGGTTGCACTAAACACTATATCAGATTTCTCATAAATACACAACTTGCAACTAGCGCAGGCTGAGCCTTTCTGTGAGATAAGTGGAATAGCCTTTTTATTCTCAGGACACTTAGCGCCAGGCTTACCTAGCAATTCTTTCATGTCTGCCTGTCCTATTGCAAAATTTTTGGCAAGGTATGCAAGGGATACGCCATGATTAACTTTTAGATCAATTCCTGTAGTCTTATTCTCACTGTCTGTAGAATAATATAGTGAAAGATTAGGAATGTCTTTTAGGATGAGGGCTGCAGACTTAACTCTAGTGTATACCCAGAATTGAATATCAGGTTGTTCCTCTATTACTAAACGCCATGCGTTAGCATATTCATCGCTAAAGAAATCTCCGTCCCAGTGGATACGGAATTGCATAGGTGCATTGCGCTTAACACAATCTGTTTTAAACTCTGCAATCATTTCTGAAAGTAGTGTGTACATGGTTTGCATATCTGCATTGCGTAACAATTCCCAGTTATGCAATAAATTCTTTTTTACTGTTGGGAATACTTTTTCCAGTTTGCCAGCATAACAAACGGTTTCGCATACGCTAGTCGCTCCAGGACATGAATAAGACTTTCCTGCGGGTAATCCGAAAGTGTTTGCGATACTTGCTTGCTTTCCATTGGATGTGACGGCATTTGCTACTTTCCTATCTTTGCTTCTTAGTAATTGAGACATGGTGGTTACTCACTTTCTTTAGACAAGTCTAGCATTTTTCTAGTGGTTTGTCTAGTTCTTTTGTATTTCTTTTTATTTGGAATTGCGGTGGCAGCATTGGACCTACGTAACTCCATTAGTTTGCGTAATTCCTCTACTGTCTTTTTCATGTAATAATCTTATCATTTATGGGGGAAAAATGCAACTTACGTAAAACGGACATTACGGACAGCGGGTCGAAAATTTTTTAATCATCAGGGTCTATGTATGCATACAAGTCAACATATGTATCATGTGCAATTGTGATTGTGTTTGGTTCGCCATATACATCAACACAATCAATAAAATAATTATCACCTGTTGCATCAGAATTAATTTCAATGACTTCAATTAATTCACCATCAATCTTGATTAGATCATCAGGCATCAATGACCCTGGCGTTAATTTATCTGCAAAGACAAGTTCCATATTTGCTATTGTAGCAGTCATTTTATTCCCCCTCATCATATTCTAGTGACATAGGAAAGTCATCTGAAGCAATCATGCAATCATTACAATCACAATCCCATGTGTGTGGCAGCCATGCCTCTAAGTGGTGATTTTCTGCAATAGCCCATGCAGGTGCTGAAGTTTGATTACGCCATGTGATACCTTCGGGCAGTTCAATTAAGCGGTCAAATTCCTCATCGTGATAAGCATCAATAGCATCTATGCAAGGTTGTACCATGCTAGTTGGTACTGGCGGATAGTGATTAGCCTGCAAGTGCATAGCAAGGCTACCCTCTAAGTCTAGAATTTCTGCAAGTTCTTGAGCGGTGGTGTATCCCATTATTATTTTCCCCCTACATTTCCATTACGATAAAATACCTTAGTGTGCATTTTGCCACTAGGTTCTGATAAGTTAATTGTGCGATATTCTTTAGCATCTCCAAAGTCATTAAACTTCTGAAAAATTTCAACGGCACTTAGAGCATCGCTATAGCGACCAACCCATTCAGGGCTAGTACTATTGTCATTAGTTGAGGTAACTGAGTATAGATATTCCATTAGTTGTAACTTCCTTTACATTCTGAGCATAGATAGTTTAGTTTGCAATAGCAACCTGCATATACAGGCGCAGGGTTTTCATAGTAGTCGTCATAGAAATCCATATTAGTTAGCCTCCTGAGTTGTGAATAGTTGGTCAATATAGCCATAGCCTATCATGGCTTCTGTTTCACGGTCAAGGTAGCAATTAAAGCAATAGAGTTCTGTTACATCTACTGCGTTTTCATTACACTGCATGCATACATATGCGGTCATGGGAGCCTTCTTTCTTTAACTTGATATAAATATCCTATCAGATACGGGTGACAAATACAATTCCGTAAATGGGTAAATCGGACATAGTTCCTGTGATTAATCTCACATCGTACGTAACCTGTGGATAACCTGTGGACGACACTCCCGACTGCGGGTCGAAAATTTTGAGCAGTTTTAAATCTTGCTCAGGATTTTTATTTATACTTTTAACGCTTTACGCAATTCATTACGCAACCTGCGAATTTCTTTTTGTTGTTCAATATTTTGTTTCCAAAATAAACACATTACAGTCACAGATCCCGCAAGTGCAATTGTTATTGCAATTAGTGTTCCAGTGTCAAGAATCATTTTATACTCCGCTCTCACACGCTTGAATAAATTTATCACGTTTGAAATTTGGATTATCTTCTTCAAACATGATTGCAAAATCATTTACCAAATCTTCCCACCAAAAGTTATCAATCATGGCTTGATGATAACCTGCAAGAATTTCTGCAACTTTTACATAGTCTTTGCGTGTCATCATTTTATTCTGCCACCTTTAGAATTGCATAGGTTCCTTTTTCGTTTATGCGTTCTAGTTCAGGCTGAATAAACGGAACAAGGAATTCCTTTAGCATTGACTCTAGCATTTGCACCTGCATTTGTTCAGGTAGTGCAAGTAATTGCATAGCGACTGGGTGTGTTTCGTCTAATTCTGTTACGAATTGGAGAGAGTGATTTACTTTTACCATTTTAGAGTGTAGCCTTTCCTCTGAGTGTTCCTGAAATTCCGAGAGTGTCGCAAGCGACTTTTACTGATACGCCAACTGGTAGTTGGTTAGGGTAGTTAGAAATAAATTGTGCTACTGCACCTTTTGAGGGTAGTGAAATAGTTTTAACACTACCGCTAAAAGTTTCTAATTTGATTTGATATGTCATGAGTTTTCCTTTCTTATTCTGAAACCTTGACGGCTACTGAGCGATAAGTCTTACGACCCCAATTATTGAAACCGCTATTTGGTGCAATTTCAACAAGATAGGCTTCTGTGTTTTCACCATACCATACTGGCTGAGGGTGAATTTCTGCGGAGACAATTTCCCCCTGCATAGTTTTTGAGCGATAGATTTTTCCAACAAGTAGATTTGGAATTGAATAGACATTTGCTGACATGAGTTCTCCTTTCAAGAGACTTACTTTCTTACCCTGCAAGTATAGCATTTTTGGCTGACAAATACAAATCCAAATTCGGACATATCAGACAAATTAAATGTGAGGTTGGTCACATCGTTTTTGCTATTTATTTAATTGTACAGATAGAATCTTAGCATACGTAACCCAAAAAGTCAAGACGACACGCCGTAACGTAACTGTGATTTATACCACAGCGACACGCCCGAATGCGTCGATTTTTTTCGGGGATCATTCTTTCATGTGTAACCAAAGCGAATAAATAAATAACCCAAATAAAAAAAAGAATGCAGCGTTACCGCTTTCCCAAAATTGTCTCATTAGTCATTCTCTATTTCATCCAGCAATTCCCAAAGAATTGGTTCAAGTGCTTTTGCACTTTCATCTAATTTTTCTTGCAGTGATTTCATTACCAGCACTCCTCACAGGTGAATTTAGAAATATCATTTTCAAAGAATCGCATATAGTTATTGTCGCATATAGAACACGCAATATCAACCATGCCGTCATATTGTTTAGGGTTAAGCAAAAGAAATTCTTTTACTTCTGGAGAAAAAGAAATATAAGCGGTTATTTTATCCAAGATAAATACCGCCCTTTACATCTTTGTGAGCAACACACACATTTCCACGAGGGATAGGTGTATGACATTTGAAACACAACATTTGCATTGGAGCATTTGTTACGATTGCTAATTCAAGGTCTAGCAATTCTGCGGTAGTGGCAGATTCAATATCTACCCAACCTGCACCTTGTTCATTAAGGCGAAAAATTTCAATTGACATTAGGCATACACTCCTTTCGCAATTAGTGAATCTAATTTAGTAGATAGTTCATCTACTTCATCAGCAACCCACTCTGAAATTTCATAGGTAGTCATGAATTCAGCGAGAGTCATTAGACCCTTGTATTCATTACAAGATACGCAGAAATTTTCATTAGCGTATTGTGAGCAAAAAGCGCACACGATTTTATTAGCGTATTCGCTAGGTAGATTGTTTATTGTATAGTGAGTCATTTTGACTCCTTTCTTTTTTTCTAATATTCTTTTATTAACTTTTGATACTAGTATCCTAACATATACCACTGACATTTTGAGGGGTATAAAACGGACATTTAGGATATAAGGGATTGTGACTTACATCATGTGGATAACTTGAGCGTGAAATAGGGGTGTGATGTGCGTCATGTGGATAACTTTTTTTCGACACGTGTGGTGTAAATCACATGCGACACGCCGTGTTAGGACTTGACTTTTGGACTTATCTATGTTATACTTCCAGTATTAGAAAGTTAGAGAAGGTCTCTAAACTAGAAAGGACTAAAATGTTAGTCAATAAATGCACTCAGTGCCAGTATTCAACCCCTGAAACTCAGGATTGGTTTTGCCCAGTAGATGGGTCTAAATTAGACCGAAATGTCCGAATTGAGGACTAAGATGTGAGGCAACTCACACCTCCAAATGCTTGACTTTTGAGGGTATCTATGATAGGATACTCCTATACAATTAAATAAGATTAAATAAGATTAACTAAAAGAAAGGTGGTCTAAAATGACTACATTAACACATAAACATACACCTCACAAAGAGGCTATCTCATTTGATAAGTATGCAGAAACAAAGTTTACTTTCTGCGAAGATTGTGAGCAAAATATAGAGTCTTTCTATATTGACTCAGACGGAGATAGACTCTCCATGTGGTCTGATTGGAGAGTGTCTCTCTAATGATAAAAGATATTATGATTATCCCTTGTGATGAGTGCAAGGGTTCAGGGTTTATTTATTTTGGTGATAACGATAACTATGATGTAGAGTCATGTGATTGTGAACAATCAAAAGAATTTGATTGGATAAATAAATAAATTTTCAGGGGTAGTGGTACCAAAACTTTTATGGGTAGTGGTACCATTGATCTTTGCTGTATGTGTGCTCACTATTTTTTTTAGATTTATTTATTTAAAACATGTATCGTACATCTCAGAAAAATATTCAGATTTTTGTAAAAGTGAATTTTTATAATTTTTCAGATTATGCTACAATTGAAAATATAGGCGTAATAGCCAGAATGCACATTAAAATATATTTTCAGAAATGACGGGGTAGTAAATGCTAGACTATAAATACAAGAGAGTCTCCGAATTGTTATACGAGAGATCAATTGAAGAGTCTGCTGACTATGCAGAAAAATGCATGAAGAACATAAAGATATATTACGATGAGCACAAGTGGCAGATGCTTGCTTATGCTGCAAGCCAAATCAAACTAGATGGACACATTGCAGAGTTTGGTGTTTTTGAAGGGTACTCAATCAACACACTATCTGACTTTTTCCCAAATAGAAGGTTAACTGGTTTTGACTCTTTTGAAGGCATGCCTGAAGACTGGTATGTTTTTCAAAAAGGTGATCTAAAGACAGAGATTCCAAAGGTCAATGCAAACATTGATCTAGTCGTAGGATACTTTGAAGATACAGTAAAGCCTTGGCTAGAACAAAACAGTGGCGACTTTGCATTTATTAATTTTGATTCTGACACGTATAGTTCAACAAAGTTTGTGCTAGATGCTATAGGACCTAAACGAATTAAACCTGGAACCATAATCTTGTTTGATGAGTATTTCGGGTATCCTGGTTGGAAAGAACATGAGTTCAAGGCATGGAAAGAGTTTTACAAAAAACACAAGATCAAGTATGAATACTTAGCAATTAATCACATGCAAGTATTAATCAAGATTGTGTAATGTTATATCCCATATTTGAGTATTTGCTAATAACGTAATCAGAAAACACTTCTCGTGGGTCTTGCGAAGTCTTACCTAGTTCTGGTCTGATATTATGTAGATCTTTAGGAAGGTTTGCGTTTTCATCGTTATGCTTGGCTATCATTGAGATATTTGAAAAATCATTCTTAAAATCTTCAAGGCCTAGAAAAGAGTATACTCTGCTCATTGTTTCTTGTGGGCGCTTAATCATTTCGTTATAATCAACAACACAAAAAATGCCTTTATTGTTTTCATTAGTTATAGCATTTATTGAACTTAGGTGCACATCTATTGCTCTATTTGTAGACATTAGATAGTCACACATGTTATCCAACTTAGTCAGGTAGTTCCTATATTGCCAATCAGATGAAAGCATTTCAATCAATAGGCTGTCTCCCATTATGTTGATAAAAGACAAAAGAACTTCAAGGATATCTCTTGTTGTATATATAATTTTTGGGTTTGGGTTGATATATTCTTTTATCATTTCTACGTTAAATGGCGTTGACCAGTTTTTCTGAATATCAACTACTACAGGCTTTTCAATATCATCGTAATATAAATCAAAGAGGTTTCTAATTAGTTTTTTAGTTTTTTCTTGCTCACCACTAACAATGACTGGCTCTATATCTAGATTACTTCTTAGTGACCATAGGTGATCAATCATTGGACTAATTGGTCCACAGTAAATGTCTGGATGTTGATTAATCAAAGCAGATAAAAGTGTATTTCCACTACGTGGCAAACCTGCTAAATAATGATATTGTTTCACTTTTGCTCCCTATTACATCTCTCACAAATAATCATACCATGTTTGCATTTTTGCAGGGGACGATAAATATTATATTGATCAAGATAAAACCTAATAAGATCAGGATGAACCTTAACTAAATCTGCTATCCAGGCAACACTACGACCCATGGTAATATATTGGTTTTTCAACCATTCTTCATTTTGCCACTCACGCATTTACCATTTACCTAAAGGGCATCTAGCATGTAGCAATTCAGTCTTCAACTTCATAAAGCATTTACACTTTTTGCATCTAGACATTCTTACACTAAAGAACTCACAGCCAGAACAGATTTCTAGGCGGGTATTGATGACAGCATCGCTGGCTCTTGGCGAAGAAGGCTTAAGCCAATCACCTATAGTAACATCTTCGCTCATACAACCAATTTCTCTGGATCGCCTATAACGCTTAAGTCCACAGTAGTCCATAACTGATGACTCATGCTAGATACTATTTTAGCATGCATACCTGGTATATCCATTACGTATTTATATCCTAGTTCGTTATCGACCTTATTCCAAATACCGCCAGAATAGTCCAATAGGCCACTTTCAAAGACAAAGAGATAGTAGGTCTTGGGTTCGTCCTTGTTTGGCGCTGGAGACCAATCCTGGTCGTTTTTGGCTAGGCAAATGTAGTAGTCTGCATGGTTGTCTTTGATAGATTTTAGCATTTCATCTATTCCGACATGTTTTCCCAATCTACTGCCAGAAAATTTTAAAGTTCCGTTTTTTGGATTATATGATCCAGACTTAATGGATACGCTTTGGCCTGTATCTAGCGTAAAGTCTTTAGACGGAGAGTTTGTTCTTTTAGGCTTCCAGTCATTTGTCATACCGTTCTCATTTAGGGTTCCAGAGATGAGTTCTTCTAGATATTCTCCAATTGAGGGCATCATGTATAACGTGTGGTGCAATTTTAATTTTTCAAGAAGGTGTACTTTTAAAATATTTTTTATGTTCTCTACCATTGACTAAGTATATACCAACATACTTCTTATGTCAATGTAACGAAATGTTACCAATATGTGTACATAGGGCATTTCTAATGCAAGGTTTGTACATAGGTGGTTTGATATCTCTATTTCGGCGAAACTCAAATCGGCGGAATTAATAATGTCAATTTATATATTTTAATCTCAAATGATGATATAATAAACCTTATGACTCCACAAGACTGGGCAGGATTAATTTTAACTTGTTTGACAATTTTTGGTATTTTGGTCGGCGGAGTTAAATTTTTAGTAAAGCATTATCTTAGCGAACTTAAGCCGAATTCTGGATCATCGCTAAAAGATTCCATCACTAGATTAGAACTAAAAGTTGACAAATTGTACGACATGATGTTTGAACATTTACAGAATCATAAGTAGATTCTAACTACTATATATAATATATAAGATATATTTAAAAACCTTACTAGTTAGTTATTCTTTTCTTTATATATATTTTAAGTATACACTACTCAATACCCTGGCTAATTACACATAACATTACAAAACGGACATTTAGGATTGTAACAGTTTTATAACAATTTTATATATAACAAAAGTTTATATACTCTGGTTATTTTAAATAATATAATGTTATAATCAAACTGGTTGACCCCTAGGTTGCTCTCTACCCACCCCACTGCCCCTAGGGGTTAATCCTATTTATTATGGTATAATCAATGATATGTGCTCACCTACAGTAGAAAAATTTGGCGCTACCCCAGCAAATATACAATGGACTGTGGTTCGTGGCGATTCTGCTTCTTTTACTGTTTCTCTTCTTGAAAACGATGAAGTAACAGAATTTGATACAGAAGGTTGGACATACTCTGCAACAGCATATGATCCAATTGCAGATGTTTTAGACGAACTTACAGTTACTACTGAAGGAAGCGTTTTGACTGTCACAGCACCTGCTAACGTAACTGAAAACTGGGGAGCAAAATATAAATCTGTTGTAGCAGAACTTTCTTTTGATCTACAAGCGGTAGTTCCAGATGGGGAATCCACGATAACCTGGACTCCAGTAATAGGAACAATATGTGTTCTTGGAGATATAACACCTGGAGGTAGTTTATGATAATTAAGATCAATGATAAAAACACTAAACTTCCACCACTTATAAAAATAAATGGAACAATATTTAAAGTAAAGAGATGATCCAATGGCTATTTCTAAAAGCATGGATTCACCAATTAAAAAATCTAATTATGCTGCTCAAGTAGAACAATCACAAAATAAAGACAACACATTATCTTTTTTACCAGTGCCAGGTCCACAAGGTCCACAAGGACCAAAAGGGGATAAAGGAGATAAAGGTGACCAAGGCCCTAAAGGTGACATTGGAGAAAAAGGTGATCCAGGAAAACCAGGAAAAGATGGTAAAAATGGTATTGATGGAAAAAGCGTATTATCTCCATCAGAACAACAAATTGGGTGGGGATATTATGAAAATGAAGTACTAATACAAAAAAGAACTGGAATTGACCAAGGAGAAGATGGATGGGTCTCTTTATATTTAAATAAAGTTGAAAAAAGGATAGATGAAAAATTTTTACCAAAAGGTCACGTTTCTTTATGGAGCGATACAACAAGAAAACTTAATTTTAAAAACTTGAATGTAGGATCAATTATAACAGTTTGTTATAATTTGGCTATAACAACTTATGCAAATAATACAGAAGTTTGGATAAAAACATTATTGGTTGATGATTTTAATTCCCCAATATCTTATGTAGGAAATCTTAAATATCAATATGACTATGAGTTCTCTGTTCAGCAGACATTTTTTATTCATGAGCCAAAGGGTCTAAACTTTGGCGGTATTCCTCAGATAAGAACAGATAATCCTTGTGAGGCTATTTTAAGGTCAATCTATATATCTGTTTCATGATATAATGAAGCAGGAGGAATAATGGCATTTCCAGGTACATATAATTTTAACTACTATCGTGGTGACACTTTTGAATTTGTAATCAGTCCAAAGTCTGCAAATGGACAAACATTCTCGCTTGATGCTTATGACACAGCCAACTTTGTTATTGCAAATGTTAGAGGTGCTAGTGGAAATCAAACAGTTGCAGATGCAACAATTGACGATGTTTCAGACACTGTAACTTGTACAATAACAGCAACAGTAGGTAGAGAATTAACTCCAGGATCTTATGTTTATGATGTTGAGATTATTGATACTTCAGGAATTACCCACACATTGGTTACTGGAACAATAACAGTGACAGACGATATCTCTGGAGCAGTTTAATCATGGCTCTTTCAATACCAGTTAATACAGACGATATTGCTATCATTGCTCCTCCAGACACAATAACGCTTTCTGTTGATATTGGCCCTACTGGACAAAGGGGAAGCAAAGTTTTTGTTGGTTCTGGTGATCCAAATACAAAAACTTTTACAGAAACAATTTATTTAAATGACGTATATATTAATGTTTCCCCTGGAACTAATTATTCTTATATGTATCAATATATTTCAAGTCCTGGTGGAAATCAGTGGGAAAACTTTTTAAAAATTAACCCAGCAATTCACTCAAGATTAGTGTCAACAAATAATGATTTTATTGCTGGAGAAGCAACAATATCTGTTCCTATTTCTTCAATAGCAACCGTTGCAGGTTCCCCTCTTGTTGCCTCAGACTTTAACGTGCAATATAGCATTCAAAACTCAAATCCAATTGCATCCTCAATATCAGATTTATCAGTTTCTGGTTCAAATTTAAACATAACAATTAAGGCTGTAGAAAGTAATTCTGGAACCTGGTCTGATTTTGTTGCTACTGATGTTCCAGTATCATTGTTTATATCAGTAAACACAACTGTGGTATAATTCTAAAGAGGTGAAAATATGGCAGTTGAAAGTATTGGCGAATTAATATCCACAAAAATACCAGGGTATGCAGATGCTGCTGATATTCAAGCAGCCCTACGAGTTTATCACTACGGGTCGTATGATTTTGACATTAATGAAACAGATACTGGAAATTTAGTTAGCCCATCAATGGCTTACACCATAAATGATCTTCAAGAACAAATTAATAATATTGATACAATTGGCACTGCTGTTTTAACATCTAAAGGTGCACTTATCAGTGCCTCAAGTGCAGGAACTCCGTCAATATTACCAGTTGGATCAAACGGACAGGTTCTAACTGCCAACTCTGGAACTGCATCTGGATTGTCTTGGGCAGCCCCAGAAGTAACACTGAGCAACTCAATAACATTTTCTAATAAAACAATAAGTGGTTTAAATAATACCATTACAAATATTCCAAATTCTGCCCTAACAAATCCGTCAATTATAATAGATGGAAAGTCAGTTCAACTTGGAGAATCAATAGACGTTATGCCAAACATAATATTGCTAATGGGTTCATAAATATATGATACAATATCAACATATACAGATAGGAGCCACCACATGGCAACAGCATATAAGGTACTAGCACAGATCAACCCTAGTGCTACTACAGAAACAACACTTTACACAGTTCCTTCATCAACTTCTGCTGTGGTATCTACACTTGCAGTTTGTAATCAATCAGGATCTTCAGGAACATATCGTATTGCTGTAAGACCTGCAGCAGATGGTTCAACTGCAGCAAAACACTGGATTGTTTATGGAGCAACGGTTGCAGCATCAGACTCAATAATGTTGACTCTTGGAATTACACTTGCAGAAGGAGATAAAGTTCAGGTTTATTCATCTTCATCAAGCATGTCGTTTTCAGTATTTGGATCAGAACTTTCATAATAGAAGATTGAGGTAAAAAGTGGCAACTAGAAAAGCAAGCGATTCTAATTTAACTGGTAAAAAGTATAATGACGCATCTGCTGGAACAACAAAGATTCCAGATATTCCAGATACACCAACGGTTACAAGTCCATCAGTTGTTAATGGTGGAGTACAACTTTCAGTAACAGCAGCAGCAACAGGTGGTTTACCAACATCATACTCAGCAGTATCAACTCCAGGATCAATTGTTGCTAATTCTAATAATACTGCCATTGCTTATGGAAACAACCTAGTTGTTGGAACAACCTATACTTTTAGAGTGAAAGCAGTTAATGCAACTGGTGAATCTCCTTTGTCTTCAGCAACTTCTTCAATTGTTGCTCCAGGATATGAACTAGTTCAAACATTCAATAGCAGTGGAACATTTACAGTCCCTGCAGGTAAAAGCGCACTTGCAATTGTTGGAACAGGCGCAGGAGCAAATGGCTCAGGAACTTCTGGTGGAGCAGGTGGCCCAGTATTTATTCTTGAAGATGTATCAGTAAGTGCAGGATCAAACCACTATGTACAAATTGCAGGTGCAGGCGGATCTAACTCAACATTTGGAAACGTTTTGACAGCAGGTGGCGGTGGCGGTACAGCAAATGCAAATACTGGAACATTTAGATTTAGAGAAAGTGGACAGAGCGGTGGAACTGTAGGAGGTTCAAACGCTAACTTCTCTGCAAGCCCTGGAAACGCAGGAGGAAGTAATTCACTTGCAACAAGCAGCAATACTTCTATCTCTTCATTCCAAGGAGGCGGTGGAGGCGGTGGAGCAGGTGGCGGTCCACTATATAGCGTTTACAGATATGGAAATACAATTTATAACGGTGGAGGCCTTGCAGGTGGTGGAGCAGGCGGAAACTATAACGGTGGAAATGGTGGTGGATCTTCTGGAGGTGGACAGGGTAACGGAAGCCTTGCCTTCTATCCAGCAGGCGGAGCAGCAAGAGGCCCAGGCGGAGGCGGTGGCGGTGGCCACGGCGGTGCAGGTGCAGGCGGAGCAGCCAGAATTTTAGTTTACGCTAAGTAAGGGATGAAAAAATGACAACAGATGAAAGCACAGTTAGATATGCGTTAATTTCAGATTCAGTTGTTTCAAACATATTATTGTTTGAAAATGCTACTGCTGAACTTTTAGAAGAGGCTAAATCATTCAATAACGCAGATATCATAATGCCAGTTCCTGAAAAGTTTTTAAACCCTCCACATCTTTTGTGCGTTGACTCTGTTTGGGATGGAGAAACATTTATTCTTCCAAAGCCATTTGAATCATGGGTTCTAAATTCTGATAAAGATTGGGTAGCCCCAGTTGCAAGACCAGAAGATGGAAACCTATATATCTGGAATGAAGAAACAATTTCATGGGATCTTGTTCCAGTAATTGATACTCCAGAAGATCACGAAAGTATAAATAAGTAATATTTATTTTCTTTTGATAGTTTTTATGATATCATAGATATATGGATATTAAATTTACTAACGTATTCTTAAAAGATATTGATTTAGAAAAACCACAACCAGCATCAAGTTTTATACCAGAGTGGTATAGAAGTCATAAAACTTTTATTGATAGCAAAAATGGTATTGTTTTTCCAAATGGAAATACAGATTCTTCTATAAAAAAATGTATGCCAGTATTTGATGCTATAACTTCTGGGTATATGATCCTTGCTCCTTCAGATACAACAGTATCTGTAGTAGATGATAAACAATATTTTATATGGAGCAAAACTATGGAAATAGCCCACCATACAGTAAAACAGGCAAAAGGTCATCCATTAGAAAAACCATACGATTATCCAAAATTTGTAAATCCATGGGCAATTGAAACACCAAAAGGTTATTCGTGTTTATTTTTAACTCCAATGCACCAAGATTTACCTTTTACTATATTTCCAGGTGTTGTTGACACAGATAGTTTTCAGGGACCAGTTAATTTTCCATTTGTAATAAATGATCCACAGTGGCAAGGAATTATTCCAAAGGGAACTCCAATCGCACAAGTAATTCCATTTAAAAGAGATAGTTGGACAATGAAGTATGGTAACGAAAAAGATGTTGAAAAAGTGATTAGAGGCACTAATAAATTAGGAACAATGTATTTTAACAAGTATAAAAAAATGTTTTGGAACAAGAAACAATACAAATAAAAATACCCCCAAGGCATATAGCCAAGGGGGATTTTTTATTTTACCCTAAATTATAATTTTGGGAATTTGTTCATCCACATTTTAGTCTTGGATGTTATACCCTTCCAAGCAGACCAATTTTGTCCACCTTTGCTCATATGATATGCAACTTGTGCATTAATGACAGGATTCAATAGATCAAAGTTTGTGTCAAGATTAAACTTTTCACGGCGCTCTGGTCCTAGATCACTAATCATGTTAATTTGAAACAGTCCATAAGAACTGTCTCCTGTTTTTGTATTTCCATTAAATCTAATAGGTTGTCCGTTAGATTCTTTCTTTGCTATGGCCCAAGCCTCTTTTAGTTCTTGACCCTTAAACCCTACTGCCTTTAACATTAAAGCCAAGTCTATGTCTGATAAAAATGGCTTATTTTCATACTTTTTAAGAATTGCTTCTCTATTTGATTTTTCTGCCCTAGAAACCAAAAAAACCGCTTTTTGGGCGGTAGATTCTTCTTGGACAGAACTAGTCAGTAAATTATTTTTAGTAGTAACATTTACAGCATTTGCATTATTTGCAAAAACTGAAGACGATACCACCAAAGTTATTACCCCTAGCCATACTTTTGTTTCTCTCATAGTTGTTACCTCCTAAGAAACGAATGAGACCCGTTTAGGTCTCATAATCTAGTATAGCACAATCTACTAATCAGTACAATATTAATGTCCAATTTGTCCTTTATGTTTATAACAATTTGATAACAAAATATATTATTAGTTATATGTGATATAATAAAAGAACTATGGCTACATATAGAGGGCAAGAATCAAAAAGCGCTTACGATGTTGGTTTAAGACCACCATTGGTAACTTGGACAATCGTTAGAGGCGACACTGCTGCTTTTAGAGTTTACACAACTGATGACAATAAAGATCCACTTGTTATTGAAGACTGGAATATTCTTTGTGAATTCCGCCGTCCAGATATTGCCAACAATATAGATCAAGATTCCGCTGGTACTATTTTTACTATTGTTCCTGCTCCTACTCCAAACGATGGTGTTGGAGAATTTACAGTTGCACTTACTTCAGCGCAAACAATTCAACTTCAAACTGGAGATGTATTTGATGTTGAGTTGAGTGATGCAGATAGAGTCTGGACAGTTTGCCAGGGTAAAATGATAGTTATTGAGGATGTAACAGACTAATGGCAAGCGCTGTAATTATTGATGATTACAGAAATAGACAAACAATTCCAACTACTGTAAATCATCCTATAACTCAAATTAAATATTCTGCACCACTAACTACAGTTCAGTCTGTTTTGCCATTTAGGGTTAGATTTAGCACCATTATTATTGAAGGGTATTCTTCTTCAAATCCCCCAGGAATTGGTATCCAGGTTATTGGATTTTCCAACTGGATTATATAATTTTTATAATTAATTATGTTATAATACATGTATGACCCAAGTATCCTTAGCCAACGTAAAAACCAAGTTTGAGACTGGTGATCGTCCATCACAGCAAGACTATGAAGATTTAATTGACACTACCTCTGGCCAAGCAACAAACCTTGGTTCTTTTGGTAACAACGATAACACAATCAACGGTATTGAAAATGTTACCGTTATTGATAATTTTGATGCAACAGAGTGGAGAATGGTAAAGTACATAATCTCCATATCAAAGACTTCTGCTGGCGATAATAAGTTTTACGCCACAGAGATGACCATACTAGTTGATGGAGAAGATATCTCTGTTTCGGAGTATGGCACTATAGACAATGATGGGAATATTGGCACCATTAGCGTCTCCAGGGTTAGTAACACGGTTGCCCTCACTGTTACACCAGACCCAGCAATCAAGCCTGTAACTGTACGTTATGCACGTATGGGACTCAAGGCCTAAAACTAAGGAGATAATAAAATGGCAACAGTCAACAAAGACTTTAAAATTAAGAATGGACTCATCGTTGAAGGTGCAAGCGCAACCGTAAATGGTTATGACATTCTTACAAAAGATACAGACGACCAAAATTATATTATTGGTCTTATTGGTGGTTCAGCAACAGATGCTGCTACACCAGATACAGTAGTACTTCGTGATGCAAATGCAGATTTTGCTGCTAATGAAATCACAGTAGCATCTCTCGTTCTTGATGGATCAGACCTACAGGGACTTCTTAATAGCGCAGATACTGCAGCACAAGGTTATGCAACTACAGCAGAATCAAATGCTAATACTTACACAGATAACCGTGAGACTGCTATTACTACTGCATATCAATCTTATGCAGATACAGCAGAATCAGACGCAGTAACAACTGCAAATGCTTACACAGATACTCGTGAAGGCGCAATAACAACTGCCTATGAAGCATATGCAGATCAAGCAGAAGCAGATGCTATTTCAACAGCAGCATCAGATGCAACTACAAAGGCAAATGCAGCAGAAACAGCAGCAAACCTTTACACAGACGGAGAAATCACTACTGCTCTTTCAACAGCACAAGGATATGCAAATACTGCAGAGTCAAATGCAAATGCTTACACTAACTCAGAAATCAGCACACTAGACACAAACCTACGTTTGTATGCTGACCAGGCTGAGACAGATGCAATCAATTCTGCTGCTTCATATACAGATGCAGAAATCATTACTGCTCTTTCAACCGCTCAGGGTTATGCAAATACAGCAGAATCAAATGCTAACGCCTATACAGATAACGCAGTTTCTGGTCTTAACTGGAAGCAGGCAGTAAATCTTAAATCAGATTCAAATGTAAATGTTTCAGGAGATTTTGTTGGTGTAGTAATTGATGGACATGCAGCACTTACAACAGCAGATGCAGGATATCGTTTGCTCCTTACAGGACAGACAACAGGCTCTGAAAATGGTATTTGGGAACTTGCAGTAGATGGATTAACACTTGTTGCATCTCGTCCAGCAGATGCAGATACATACTCAGAACTTGTTGGTGCAGCGGTATACGTAATGGAAGGTACTCAGTATGGTTCAACATCATGGGTACAGTCAAACCACTACCTATCTGACTTCACAGCACAGTCTTGGACACAGTTCTCAGGACAAGGTTCTGTAACAGCAGGAACAGGTATCACAGTAAATGGTCTTGAAGTTTCTGTAAATCGCACAACTGTAGATTCCTGGTATGATCCAGCAGGTTCAGCATCACAAGCACTTTCTGATGCTAATGACCACACAAACTCAGAAATCTCTACATTAGATACCACTCTTCGTGGATATGCAGATCAAGCAGAAGCAGATGCTATTTCATCTGCTAATTCTTACACAGATGGCAGAGAAACAGCAATTACAACTGCTTACCAGTCATATGCTGATACAGCGGAATCAGATGCTATCTCATCTGCTAACTCTTATACAGATGGTGAAATTACAACAGCACTTACAACTGCTCAAGGATATGCTAACACAGCAGAATCAAACGCCATATCATCTGCTAATTCTTACACAGATGGTGAAATCACTACTGTAAATAACACAATTAATGCACTTACTACAGATGATATTGCAGAAGGAACAGCCGAATACTTCACAGATGCTAAGGCTAAGACTTCAGCAGCAGATCTTTTGACTGGTGCAACACTTACCAATATCCAGATTACTGGCAATGGTAGCGGTCTTACAATTACCGCAGAAAACGGCGTAGCAGATTCTACAACAGCAGATCTTGCTGAAGATCCAAGCGGTAATGGTTCATCAGGAACTTGGTACTTCACAGATGCTCGTGCAGTATCTGCTCTTGAAGCAGTTGTTCCAAACTTTACAGCAGTTGACATTAACTCACTTGCACAGCAAGTAGCAGCATCAACTGAAGTTGCAACAGCAAGCCAGGTAACAGCATTTTCATGGGCCAAGGCAGACTATCGTTCAGCCAAGTTCCTTGTTAAGACTGCTTATGGCTCACACACAGAACTTACAGAAGTTCTTATTACACTTGACTCATCTGACAACATTGCAATCACAGAATATGCAACAGTTGGAACAAATGGTTCATCAATGACTGTTACTGCAGATGTAAGCGGTACAGAAGCAAGACTTCGTGTAACAACCGTTAACAATAACTCAACAGTTACTGTTATGGGAACACTAATAGCCTAATTAAAAGGGAGTAAGAGATGGCAACAGTAGACAAAGACTTTAAAGTAAAGAATGGACTTGTCGTAACAAACGGCGGTACATTCGGAGGAACTGTCACTGTTGCCACTCCTACCCTAGGAAGCCATGCAGCAACCAAGGAATATGTAGATGCAGCCATTATTGACTTTAGAGTTGGGGCTGGCTCTACATTTCCTGATCCAGCAGAAGAAGGACAGTTGTGGTTTGATGAGATAAGTGAACACCTATATCTTTATATTAATTCAGCATGGAACTCAATTGCATTACTAGATGATACATTGGATCTTCCACAGCACATCCATGATACTGCAATTGATGGTACAGGCTTAGTAGTTAGTATTTTCAAAGATGCAGGATACTACAGCGATGCTGGAGATTATGTTGATGCTGGATACTACAATACAAATGCATTTGAAGCAACTTGGGATGGCGGAATTGCAGTAGATAATTTTAACTAATTATCTGATATAATATAGTTAAATATACGTTAGGAGTATATAAATGGCAACAAGAATGCAACAGCGCAGAGGTACCGCTTCACAGTGGACAACTGCTAATCCAATATTAAATGCAGGTGAAATTGGATTTGAATCAGACACAAATAAATTTAAAATTGGTGATGGAACAAATCACTGGGCAGACCTTACCTACTTCGTAGATGGTGCTGAATTAAGCAATATTATTGATGGTGCCCCAGATTTACTAAATACACTTAATGAACTTGCATCAGCAATTGGAGATGATCCAGCATTCTTTACTACTGTTGCTACAAACCTTTCTAACCACGAGGCAGATACCACAAATATCCATGGTATTAATGATACAGCAGAACTTGCAACAAAGACATTTGCAGCAGAACTCCTAACAAATGCTACAAAGTCTAACATTACTATTACAGGAGACAAGAACGGTCTTACCATTACTGCTGAAAATGGAGTTGCAGACTCAACAACAGATGATCTAGCAGAAGGTTCAACCAATAAATATTTTTCAGATGAACTTGCTCAAGATGCTGTAGGAAATAATGTTGGTACAGGACTTTCCTATAACGATTCAACAGGTGCAATTTCTGTAGATACAACAACAATTCAAGAAAGAGTAACAGATGTATCAGACACAGAAATTGGATACCTTAATGGAGTAACCTCCGCAATTCAAACTCAACTAGATGATAAGGCTCCTCTTGCAAGCCCAACATTTACTGGAACAACAAATGCAGCAGATGTAATAATTTCAGGAGATTTAACTGTTTCTGGAACAACTACAACTGTTAATGCAGAAGACCTTATTGTTGCAGATCCACTGATTTATATTGGTGAAGGAAATACAGCAAACTTGGTTGATCTTGGTTTAGTTGCATCATTTGATGATGGAACATATCAGCACTCAGGTCTTGTCCGTGATTCATCAGCAGGAACTTGGAAACTTTTCAAGGGTGTAACAGATGAACCAACAACCACAATTAACTTTGCACAGGGATCACTTGATGACCTTGCCGTCAGTGCTCTTAGTGCAGAAGATATAACTTCAATAGATGCAACATTTACTGGAACAGTATCTGGTATTACAAGCACAATGGTTGGACTTGGAAATGTTGAAAATACAGCACTATCAACATGGGCTGGAACTTCAAATATCACAACACTTGGAACAGTAGCAACTGGTACATGGGATGCAACAACAATTGCTACAACCAAGGGTGGAACTGGTTTGACAGGATTTACTGCTGGTGATATGATTTATGCATCAGATACAGATACTCTTGCTAAGTTGGCAAAGGGAACAGCAAACCAGGTTATGTATATGAACTCTGCTGGAACTGCTCCTGAATGGAGAACAGCAGCAGCAGGTGCAGCATTCTCTGAACTTATGCTAATTGGTGCATAGTACTTTATAAAAATTAAAGCACTAACTATAAACTAAAGATTTACACGCTCTTTTTGAGCGTGTTTTTCTTTTTAAAGTATGATATACTTAAGCACTACTTTGAATTTTACAAAGTACTCAACTTATTTTTGCTATGAAAGGTAAATAAATGTCAGATACAGTATTCTCTTTTCGTCTTTCAGATGAATTTGTAAATAAATATAATAATATCCCAGCACCATTTGGTTTCTCAGATGCTGGCTCTAACTCATTAGGAGAAATTACATTTATTCGTACATATTCTCGTGTTAAGGAAGATGGAACTAAGGAACGCTGGCATGAGGTTTGCCGTCGTGTAATTGAGGGTATGTATTCAGTACAGAAAAACCATGCTAAAGATAATCGTCTACCATGGAACGATAATAAGGCTCAGAAGTCTGCACAAGAAGCATTCCAAAGAATGTTTGAATTGAAGTGGACACCACCAGGTCGTGGTCTCTGGGCATTTGGAACACCCATGACTATGGAGAAACGTAATTCTGCATCTCTTCAAAACTGTGCAATGGTCTCTACTCGTGACATTGATCGTAATGACCCAGGAGCCCTATTTGCATGGGTAATGGATGCTTTGATGCTGGGCATTGGAGTAGGCTTTGATACCCTTGGACAAGACAAGCAAATGTTTATTTATGCACCTACAGAGCCAGCCTCTATCTATGAAATTCCAGATACTCGTGAAGGATGGGTAGAATCTGTAAGACTTTTGATCAATTCATTTTTACGCCAGAATCAGCCAATTCAGGAGTTCAACTATGACCTTATACGTCCTCTAGGAGCCCCTATTAAGGGCTTTGGAGGCGTTGCAAGCGGTCCAGCACCACTCATTGATCTCCATACACGCATTCGTAATGTAATCGGTTCTAGGGCGGGAGAATCACTTGATAGCCGTGCTATTGTTGATATTGTAAATCTTATTGGTACTTGCGTTGTATCAGGAAATGTTCGTCGTTCTGCTACCCTTGCACTTGGAACACCAGAAGATGAAGGTTTTATTAATCTTAAGAATCCAGAAGTATTTCCTGAAAGAAATTCATACGATCCAGAAAAACCAGGTTGGGCATGGATGAGCAATAATTCTATTGCTGCTGAAGTTGGAACTAAGTATGAAGACTATGTAGATTTAATTGCAGACAATGGAGAACCAGGTTTTATCTGGCTTGATGTTGCTCGTAATTATGGCCGTCTTGCGGATGCACCTGATTATAAGGACACTCGTATTATGGGCTTTAACCCTTGTGCGGAGCAGCCATTGGAGTCGTATGAACTTTGTACTCTTGTAGAGGTTCACTTAAACCGACATGAATCCAAGGAGGACTTCCTAAAGACGTTGAAGTTTGCTTATCTTTATGGAAAGACCGTAACTCTTATGCCAACACATTGGCAACAGACAAACGGCATAATGCAGCGCAACCGTCGTATTGGAACATCTCTTACAGGTATTGCAGCCTTTGCTGATGAGCACGGACTTCCAGTAATTCGTGAGTGGATGGATGAAGGATATAGCACAATTCGTAAATATGATCACTCATATTCAGAATGGCTGTGTGTTCGTGAATCAGTTCGTGTAACAACTGTTAAGCCATCAGGATCTGTATCACTTCTTTCTGGTGCTACCCCTGGCGTTCACTGGGGACCTGGTGGAGAGTTCTATCTACGTGCTATTCGCTTTGGTGACCAAGATCCAATGCTTTATTTATTTAAGGCAGCGGGATACAAGGTTGAAGCAGACCTAGTATCAGCAAATACATCAGTAGTATACTTCCCAGTTGCATCAGGACACAAGCGTTCTGAAAAGCAGGTAAGCCTATTTGAAAAGATAGGTTTGGCTGCAACTGCTCAGAAATACTGGTCAGATAATGGTGTTTCTGTAACACTATCATTTGACAAAGAAGAAGAGAAGAAGTTTATTGCTCCAGCACTAAATATGTACGAGGGACAGTTGAAGGCAGTTTCATTCCTTCCAATGGGCAATAAAACATATCCTCAGCAGCCATATACAGAAATTACAAGAGAAGAATATAACTCTTATGTAGGCAAGATTGGCAAGATTGACTGGTCTGCTATTTATGATGGTGTTGAAAATCTTGAGGCAGCAGGAGAAGCATATTGCTCAACTGATGCATGTGAAATTAAATTATATTAATCTCTATCCTGCTATAATAGTGTGATAGGAGAACAATGTCTAATCCATCAAACTTATATGCAGAAAAGATTTTTGCGGAACACCCAATAGGTCTTTGGGCTTTGGATGAAGATCTTGACTATATTTCTTTAATATCTGAAGAGCAAAGAGACATTTTAAGTGAATGGTCAGTGTCTGGTGGAACTGCTTTTAGCGGTTCATCAATTGCTGAAGAACCATTTACTGACAGTGTTTCAACAATTATTAAGGGTGATCTTCCAGTTGGAGATACAAGCGATATTATTTTGATTAGTCCAGACTTAGCAAATCTAAGTTCTTTAGATGAAGAAAAAGCAAGTTTTTCTGTTGGATCTTTTGTATTTTGTGATAGCGCATATTTAAATAACATATCTCTTGGATATGAATATACAGATCCAGATACTTTAGAGATTGTTCAAAACCTAAAGGCTTTTAATTCTATTCCAACACAGTCATGGTTATTCTTGTCAGAAACTTTTGATCTTCAAAATATTAATGCTAATTTTCGTATAGTTATTAAAATGAATGTAAGTTCTGGAGGAACAACAACAGATGCCTATTCATTTGTTTTTAATGGAATAACTTCTGGCCAATGGGCAGAAGAGTTTCAGGTAACATCTCTTGGACTAACAACAAGTACAGTACCATCAGATATATCTACATACTATGGACAAGATTGTATTGAGACAGCACAATATGGAATTGCTGAAGATCCTGGATATTATATAGCATCTCCAAAACTTCTTGCAAAAAATACAAGCATTCCTCTTGTATATGGTGCATCCAATGTAACAAAATTATTGCTTGGACCTAATGCATCGCTTATATTGCCAGGAAAAGGATTTTTAAATAATAAAGGAAGATTTTTAGATTACACTGTTGAATTTTGGGCAAGAATAGATGCAGGAACAACAGAAGATAAAAGAATATTTGGTCCAATAGGATCAAGCGACGGTCTTTATGTAAATGGTGGAATCCTTACATTTGTGATTGGTGATAAGTTTGGCTCTTATTTTGTTGGTGAATGGTTTAGACCAATGCTCATTGATTTAAGAGTTATTAGGGATAATGCTTCTGTTCTGATTAATGGAGAACAAGTTATTTCTTTTACATTTGATTCTTCTTCTATAAATTTACCAGATGAACTTGATGAAAATAATAAAAATCAAGATTGGCTTGGATTTTATTCAGATGATTCAATTCTTGCTTTTGAAATTGACTGTGTTGCAATTTATCCATATCAGGTTCCAATAAATGTTGCAAAACGTAGATGGGTATATGGACAAGCGGTTGTATCTGCTCAAGCAATCAATTCTGCATATAACGGAACATCTGCTTTTATTGATTACACTTATGCAGACTATACTGCAAATTATTCATATCCAACTTTTGCAAAATGGAGTCAGGGAACATTTGATAACTTGTCAACAAATGCAACTTCTTTAACTACACCAAATTATAAATTACCAGAAATTTTTAACAGCACAAAAACATTGAGTCAATTTTATTCAGACAATAAAGAAATTCAGTCGGGAACTTATAAATTTATTACTTTTAAACCAAATGAAACTTGGGATAGTAATCAAGGCTATATAAATTTTCCATCTCTTAATATATTAAATGATGAGGTTCATTCTATTTATGCTGTATTTAGTTCAGACAGGATAGATAATGAAGAAAATATTTTTACAATTTATAATACTATCACTGGAAATTATTTTACAGTAAGAAGAGACTTAAATGAAATTCATTATTATTTAACTTTTAATGGAACAGAAGAAGAAATTTATACAACATCTCCAATTGTAGAAGACGAAATATATGTTGCTGGAATTAATATAGATAAACTGGTTTTACATTTTGGTGGAGATGTTGCAGCATTTTTTGGGAATAGAAATGGATTAAAAATTTATGTTGCTGGAGATGCAAACAATCAATATTCTTTTAGTGGAAAACTTTATGCTTTTGGCTTATGCACAACACTTAATACATCATTAATTAGTTCTACTATTATAGAAAATGGAATTATTGATGAGTCCAATGGAGAATTATTGTTAAGTCATAAAGCAAGTTATACCCTAATTCCTTCAGATGAGTATGGATCATTTTTTATGGACATTGCTTTGTACGGATATTGGGAAGACTATATGCCACTTTCTTATTTTGCACAATATGTAAAAGATTCTTCTGGAAATAACTACTATGATTTAGATTTTCTTCAGTTTAATATTGACTATCCCGCTCCAATATTTTTGCAGGAAATTGATGGAAACAGCGTATTCAATATAGATAATGCATCCGTTAAGACATACATTACTTTTCAATACATAACAGATGGGGCAAATGCTCCATTAAGTAGTTTTAATTTTACAGAACCATTAAATAGTAAAGCAGTAATAAACATAGATGATTATGAAAATTGGACAACTACAAAGTTTGAAGTTGCAAATAATACAATTATTTATCCAAGCAAATTAATTGATTTTAATGACTTAGCCATTGTATATCATGTTGAATTTTATGCTGACGGAATTTTAAGTGATCCAATACAAATTAAAAACTTATCTATTAGTTCTCAAGTTTTAAATTCTAATTCTTTTAATCCAATTGGCACACGTTTTGGAATTGATTTATTTCCATACAAAAAAGTTGGATTTTATTATGACAATAAAGGTAAAAACCCATACAGCATATACAAGGGAAGCACCCCTTATCTATATTTGACAAAGTATTCTGGAATTAAAATAAGAGGAGATTTTGATTCTAGTACAAGTCGTGGTGTGGCGATTTCTATTAATCCATCAAAGTCTCAAAACTACCAAATTAATGCTCTTCAGATATGGATGAAGTATGATGATACTTTATTTCCAGAACAAACATTAGAACTTTTTGATATAAAGTATAAAGCAGACACTATTAAGTTTTATTTTGTAGCGGATACAACTCAAAGAAATCGTGGTAAAATTTTTGCAACAAGTTTAAGCACTGGCCAGGTATTTGATGGCTTAGCATATTATATAAATGGTAAACTGGTAAAAGATCCAAGAATAAGTCTTAATGAGTGGGTATCTTTTGGTATTTCTTTTTCAACATCTTTAAACTTTGATTCATATTCTGGGCTATTAAGTCTAAACGGTCCAATGACATTTAATAACATTTCTTATTATCAGGCAAACAGTGTGCAACAGTTACAAAAATACATAACTCGTCCCTGGATCAGCGTTAAAAATGACGGCATAGTAGACCTAGACTGGCAGTACTGGTTTAATGATTATATATGGCAAGATGTTCTCGTAATATCCTCAAGTAATCTATATACAACTAATCCAGATGATATTTATAAAGCCTATATTGGAACCAACAAGATTATTGTTGATGATTCTGAAGGAATGTTGTTTAGCGATGACAAAATAAAGATATACACAGAGGCTTCTTGGCAGTCAATAGTTAAAACTCCAGTGTAATATGGTATACTGATGGTTATGGATTCATTAATTAACCCTGAAACTGGCGAACCACTCGTAAAAAATGTACGTAGGCAGGTTATTGAAAAGAAGTATAACTGGGGCTTATATGTATATAAGAAGTCAAACGGAAAATGGTTTACCGATGGTAACGGAAACGTACTTAATATTGAATCAATGCGTAATGATTTAACTAAGATTGCAGAATTAAAGGCAGCAGCAAAATATTATGGTGATGAGGGCGATGGAGAAGCAGTATTTGTTCCAGGGCTTACCAGAATTACAGATGAAGAGCATTCAGAACAATTAGATCGTATGAAGGCTGGATTAATTCCATCAATGAACGATCTTGGCGCATGGCATGCTGCACAGCAAACACTTAACAAGGCAGGCAAGGATCAGTTTGATGAGTAATAGCGATTATATAGAAGCAAGACTTGGCACAAACGAAAAACAAGAAAGCCAATTTAAAAATAGTGATCCGTTCAATAAGTCATGGGACGAACTTAAGTCTTTAGGCGGCATTGAAGATAATTTTAAGCGTCGCATTACAAGACAAGTAAATAAGGCAATGACCCAAGAAGGGTATCTTGCTACAAACGCAAACATTAATCTTTTAAGTCCACAATATCTTAATTCTGCTAGTGCAGATTCAAAAGGTAGAGAAGACACTGGAACCAAAGCAATCAATCCTGGATTAGTTTATAGAAATGGCTACGGACTTTTTGATGTTATTACACCACCATATAACATGTATGAACTTGCTAATTTTTATGATACATCTTTCGCTAATCATGCTGCTATTGATGCAAAAGTAGAAAATGTTGTTGGCCTTGGTTATCGTTTTGATGTAACAGATCGCACAATGCTAAGTCTTGAAAACAATGCCGATCAAGGTGCTACAGAACGTGCACGTAAAAGAATTGAAAGGGCAAAATTAGAAATTCGTGATTGGCTTGAATCATTAAATGATGATGATAGTTTTACAAGAACTATGGAAAAGATCTATACTGATCTTCAGGCAACTGGTAATGGATACATGGAAGTTGGTAGAACTGTAACTGGTGAGATTGGGTATGTAGGTCACATTCCTTCAACAACAGTTCGTGTAAGACGTATACGTGATGGTTTTGTTCAAATTATTGGACCAAAAGTAGTTTATTTCCGTAACTTTGGAGCAACCAATATTAATCCTTTAACATCAGATACCCGTCCAAATGAAATTATTCATTTCAAAGAATATTCACCTCTAAACACATACTATGGAGTTCCAGATATTGTTGCTGCATTACCATCTCTTATTGGTGACCAACTTGCTTCACAATACAACATTGATTATTTTGAAAATAAGGCGGTACCAAGATATGTTATTACACTAAAGGGTGCAAAGTTATCAGCAGATGCAGAAGATAAGATGTTTAGATTTTTGCAGACTGGACTTAAATCTCAATCCCATAGAACCCTTTACATTCCGCTTCCTGGAGATAACGATCACTCTAAGGTTGAGTTTGAAATGAAACCAATTGAAAATGGTATTCAAGATGGTTCATTTAAAGAGTATCGTAAACAAAATCGTGATGATATTTTGATTGCTCATCAAGTACCTATTTCTAAGTTAGGCGGAGCAGATTCCGCTGCAATTGCAGCAGCCTTAGCACAAGATCGTACATTTAAAGAGCAGGTTTCACGTCCAGCACAGCAACATCTTGAAAAAATAATCAATAAAATTATTAAGGAAAGAACAGATATTCTTCAGTTTAAGTTTAATGAACTTACCCTTACAGATGAAATTGCACAATCACAAATACTTGAGCGTTATGTAAAGAATCAAATTATGCTACCAAATGAGGCCCGTGAAATCCTAGATCTTCCACAGGCAGACCATGGAGATACACCTCTTGAACTAAGCCCAAGACAAGCAGCAGATTCAAGAGCAAATGGTAACCGTTCAAGAGATGCAGAAAGAAGCAATAATCAGTCAGATGGGTCTGCAACAGTCTCTGGACGTAATCCGAAGGGTGAGGGTAGAGCGTCTCAATAATTGAGAATGTTCTATAAATGTTTGGTATAATGGATTACGATATGAACATAAATAAGGCATTTTGGACCACTGAAGGCGACAATGTTCGTCTATCAATGCCCTTTGGCAAGGTAGATGTAGAGAAGAGAATTGTCTCTGGCTTTGCTTCTCTTGACAACATTGATAAGCAATATGACATTGTAACAACAGAAGCATCAATGAATGCTTTTGCAAAGTTTCGTGGAAATATACGTGAAATGCACCAGCCATCTGCAGTTGGCAAGATGATTTCTTTTAAAGAAGAAAAGTATTTTGATCCAGAAACAAAGAAGTTTTATAAAGGTGTATATGTTTCAACATATATCTCAAAGGGCGCACAAGATGCTTGGGAAAAGGTTCTTGATGGAACATACACAGGTTTTTCTATCGGTGGTAGAATGAATAAGTGGGATGATGCATATAACGAAGAACTTGATAAATCAATTAGAATTATTAAAGACTATGACTTGGTAGAGTTAAGCCTTGTAGATTCACCAGCAAATCAATTTGCAAGCATTATGTCTGTTGAAAAAGTTGATGGACAAAGCGTTATCAAGGGAGACCTTGCAGATGTAGTTGTAGAAAATGTTTTCTATGATGAAGAAACAGGTATTGTTTTAACTTCTGATGAAGAGACATATGTTAGCCCAGTAAGTGGCAATGAAATGAAAAATATTGGTTTTGTAGAAAAGAATGACTCAGATAAAGCAAACATGATAAAGTTCTTAGTTGATAGTGCTAAAGGCATTAATACTTCTAAGATTAACAAGGAGGTAAACCCTATGTCAGAAGATACAACAGTAGTTGCAGAAGCACCAGTTGAAGAAGCAACAGCAGTAGAAGAAGTATCAGCAGAGGTCACTCCAGAGGCACAACCAACAGAAGAATCAGAAAAGTCTGAAGTAGTTGCAGAAGCAACTCCAGAAGCAGTAGAAAAATCTGATTCAGATGATAGTGCTACATCTTCAACAGAAGATGCAATTCAGACTCCAGAAGCACCAGTAGCAGAAGATGCTGCAAAGGCTGATGAAGTAATTGCAAGTGCAATTGCAGAAATCAAGGAATCTGTTACTAATGCCTTTGGCGATCTAAATGCAACAATTAAATCACTTGGTGATGAAGTTGCAAACCTAAAGAAGTCTCTTGATGCCACAACAACTGATGTGAATCAAATTAAAGGGACCTTTAATGAAATTGGAAAGAGAGTGGATTCCGTAGAAAAGGACACTGCTTTCCGCAAGTCTGGCGATCTAGGCGAGATCGTGCAGGAATTGGACTCAACCCCAGTTCAAAAATCCCTATGGGGCGGACGTTTCCTCAAATTCTCCGACCTATACAACTAACATAAAAATCACTAGGAGGTGAACAATATGTCAGAAGATATCGTAAAAAACTATCCAGGAACTACAGTAGGCCATGGCCATGATGGTACAGGCGCAGTAGCATCTGGATCTAGCGCAGACGCAGCAGCCATTGTAAGTGGTCGTGACGGCGTTCTGGGTAACATTGATGGTGCAAATTACGGAACATCAGGTGCTAATGGAGTTAATCCAGTAGGTACACCTGGCGGTATCCTATTGCCTGAACAAGCACGTCGCTTCATTGATTATGTGTGGGATGCTACAGTTCTCGCTAAGGATGGACGTAGAGTTACAATGAGAGCCAATACAATGGAACTTGAAAAGGTTAACGTTGGTGAGCGTGTAATTCGTGCAGCAGCACAAGCAGACCCTACATTTACAAATGCAGGAGCAACTTTCTCAAAGGTTGAATTGACTACTAAGAAGATTCGTCTTGACTGGGAAGTTTCAACAGAAGCACTTGAAGATAACGTAGAAGGTGGCGCTCTTGAAGACCATCTTGTTCGTTTGATGACAAACGCTTTTGCTAACGACATTGAAGATCTTGCAATCAACGGTGACGGATCAACAGGCGATTTCCTTTCAATTATGGAAGGTTTCGTTTCAAAGGCACAAGGTGGAGACTCACACGAGTCTATTGTAACAGTTGAAAATAACAACTGGACAACACCAGTGCTTCAGGATATCATCCTTGCAATGCCACGTAAGTATCGTGCAATTAAGAACAATCTTAAGTTCTATGCAGGTACAGACGCATTCCAGGGTATCGTCAAGAACAACGGTACACTTGCTGATGCAATTGCAGAAGCATTTACACCACGTCTTGGTGGAACAGAAGCAAACCGCCAGTCATACTATGACGGTGGCGCTCAGACATTTGGTGGAGCACGTACAACTCGTGTTCTCGGTGTTGAAGTTCAGGAAGTTCCTTACTATCCTGCAGGTTATGTAGATCTTACATTCCCTCAGAACCGTGTATGGGGATTCCAGCGTGATATCACTGTAAACCGTTTCTATCAGCCAAAGAAGGACACAATTGAGTACACAGTATTCGTCCGCTTTGGTATTCAATGGGAAGAACTTGATGCAGTTGCATTTGCAACAGCAGAAGCAAACTCATAATCGCAAAACGATTGACTTGGGGAACGGTGTAAAAGCCGTTCCCTTCAGTCATTTATAAGGAGAATAAAATGTCATATCCAGGAACACCAAAAGGACATACGCATGTTGGTGAAGGCGCTATTGTTACTTTAGGAAATCCAGGTGTAATTATTATGGGTACAAATGGATTACAGGTAAATACTTTAGGAACATCTGGAGCAACATTAGGTGATACTTCGGGTCCCAATGCAGTAAATCCTTCAGGAACTCCAAATGGAATTCGTTTGCCATTACAAAATAATTTTGGTATACGACGCTAATTCTGGTATAATGACATAGGAGGAATTAATGTCTATTATTGAAGATTTGTCTAAAAAGACTGTTATGGAAATAAAGTCTTATGCAAAGAAAAACAACATTGATTTGTTTGGGGTAAGCACAAAGGCTCACATGCTTGAGGTTATTGCAAGTTGGACACCAAGAGAAGAGTCAGAGGTAAAACCAAAAGAGGAAAAACCAATAAGCGAAAAAGTTGCATTGTTCTCAAAAAGAAACATTTTTTGGAATGGTGTTGGCGAAATCGTAAAAGGCTATAATATTGTAACCAAGGAGGTTTCCGAAAAGTGGCTTACTCATGGTAGTGTTCGTTTAGCAACACCACAAGAAGTAGCAAAGCACTACGGTAAAAAATCATGATAGTTCTAAGAATACCACCATACCCAATTGAGGTTAAGTACGATGTACCAGACCCAAACACAGATTATTTGTTTACTATTGAAAATGCTCCCAAAACAATTGAGGCATCTGAAGTTTTAACATCAGACTCTAACTCACAAATTACTTTTACATTAACTGGAGATTTTGTAACGTATGATCATGATTATGCTGTTGCTATTTATGAAATTGTTGAAGATTTACCATCAGATATAGTTACTGAAGATATTCTTAGTATAATTCGTCCGTATGTTGATCCAAATACACTTGGAACAACAGCAACAGAAATTGCTGAAGCAACCTATAATGAGCGTATTGCTAGAGCAATTATTGACTCTTTAATTAGTCGTGGTTTTACCTTTGAAAAGAAAGTGCTTGAAGTTGTAGGACAAGGCACAGACTATATGCCAGTATGGGAAACCATATATAAGATTGACAAGGTTTATGAAAACGGAAAACTAGTTTTTGATTATCAGCAATCACCATCTGCCATTGATGGATTTAATTATTTAATTACTCAAGACAGAACTGCTATTGTTAAGGTTCCAGTTGACTCAAGTCAATATGAAACAAAAAATCGCAATGAGCGCAAACCGCTAAAGTATAGAGATGCTGGCTCAGATTCATTTTATACATATGCTCCATATGAAAATTTTGATAACATGTGGACAAACACAAGAAATCCATCAGTGTCATTTCCTGAAGGATTTGATTATATATTTATATATGAGGCTGGGTATAAAGTTATTCCAAATGATGTTCGTGATGCAGTAAACATGTTGATTGATGATTTAAAATGTGGCAAAATGGATCACTATAAGGCTTATGTGACAGACTATAAAACTGATCAATTTAGTTTAAAATATGACCCATCTAAATTTTTTGGCACTGGAAATATTTTAGTTGACATTATTCTGGATAAATATATAACAGATCTTCGTACACCAGGGATTTTATAATGAACAGGGTATGTGAAAGTACCGACTTTATGTTTCCTATGCTTGCTGATGTTTACTATCCTATAGTTGACCAAGGAGCATACGGTAATGTAAAAAAACAATGGATACTTGACAGGCAGTTTGCTTGTAGTTTTACGGTTAAAGGAACGGCGTCTTCAGACGAAGAAGTAAAGCCAAATATAAACATAACAAAAGAAAACATTCTTATTGGAAGAACTAAAACAGACATAAGGATTTCTAATAATAATGAAATGCAATCTTTGACAAATATCCTAGTAACTAACATTAAAACTAAGCAAGACCAAACTATTTATATAGAAACTTCTGGAGCAAGATCTGGACATGCAACATTATATGAGATTGCATCTATTGAGCCAATAGTAGGATTTTTAAATAACATAGAATATTATAAAGTAATTTTGCGTAGATCAGAAAATCAGGCCACAGATATATGACAAAACTAATTATAGACACAAAACAATTAACTAAAGACATGCGTAATATAATTGCGTACTCAGAAGGATTTTTAGAAGGCGCACAGCGTGGCAAGAAAAAGTTTTTTACAAATCTTGGCAAAATGATGGTGGAATCAGCAAAAACATTTATTGACTCAAGCGCAAGGGTAAATCCAGCAATGCTTCATCATATATACGAATGGCAAAGAACAGGTAGTCCAGATGCAAGACTTTTTAATATTCAATATACAGTAAATGAATCAGGACTTTCTTTTAATTATACTTTTTCTCAATCCAAAAGCATTAAAGATGGATCAACTCAACCTTTTTATGATAAAGCACGTATTATGGAACAAGGAATACCAGTAAGAATTTCTCCAGTCAATGCTGAGGCTCTTTCATTTACTGTTGATGGAGAACAAGTTTTTACCAAAAACGAAGTTATTGTAGACAACCCTGGAGGAGATGCAGTTCAAGGATCATTTGACAAAGTTTATTCTCAATTTTTTTCAAAATATTTTAGTCAAGCATTTTTACGCACAAGCGGTATAATAGATTATCTAGAAAATCCAATTTTATATAAATCAAATTTTGCTAAAGGAAAAACTGGCGGAAGAAATTTAGGAACAAGAGTTGGATATCAATGGATGGCAAATGCAGGAGTGGTAAATGGCTAATAATTCATTATTAAACACCCCAACACTATGGGTTAATAAATATATACAGCAGAAGATAGCACTATCTGATGGAGGAATTGGTGTACCATTTTTTCCAACAACACCAAGCACTATTGATGATTTAACAGAACAGTGGATAAAGATAGAAGATCAAAGATACTCCTATGCTGGTGTAATGGCTACATGGGATAGATTATTTAGAATGAATAAAAAAGGTTTTCCTCATATTAAATGCGAACAGGTCATGTACTATTTTTATGCAACAAGAGATGATGTAACAGAAAATATGGTTAAAGTACAGGAAAATATTTTACGTCATTTGGACAGAATGGATGAGTCTGCCCAAGAAATAAACGATTGGTGCTCTAATAGGCAAATTGATCTTGGAGCAGAAGGCATTGTAGACTGCCAGTTCTATTTCCATAATTTTAAAGTATATCAACTTGAAGAGGTTAGAGATATAATTGACTTTGGTACAGCCCGTACATATGGGGGAAATAAAGTAATTATTGAGTTTGATTATCATCAAATTGGAGATATTTCCAACCCTTCCTGGCAACCAGAAGCCAAGCCAGCCACTAAATACATCATTTAAAAGGCTGTTATAATTACATTTGAGGAAACAAGCGCCAAACAACTTAATACCCTATTTAGGAAAAAGAGGTGAAAAATATGGCATATAGTCGTGGAACATCCACCAACATTATCGTTGGTGCAGCAGCACTTTTTGTTGCAGATACAACATTGACTCCAGGCACAACAGAAGCATTTGTGTCTTCAGAGTCTTTCAAGGACACACTTGCTGACAACACTGTTGACTACACAAACGTAGGATATACAATGAATGGTCTTGAATTGCAGTTCCAGCCTGACTTCGGTGAAGTTAGAGTGGACCAGATTCTTGACGTTGCTAAATTGTACAAGCAGGGAATGCAGGTAAATCTTGCTACTGCTTTTGCTGAAGCAACACTAGAAAACCTTCTTCTTTCTTTGGCTTATAACGAAGACGAACTATCAGGAACCAAGTCAACTTCAGCGGGACGTGCACTTAATCTTTCCGCAGGAGATATTGGAGAATGCCCAGTAGAACGTGCTATCGTTGCAGTAGGCCCAGGAACTGGAGATTGCGTAGATTCTGCTTATGTAGAGCGTGTCTACACAGCATACCGTGCACTTTCAATTGAAAATGTTACAGTATCTGCAAAGCGTGACGAGGCTTCAATGTTTGAAGTTTCATTCCGTCTTCTTCCAGAAGACACATCAGGTTCATACGGTAAGATTGTTGACCGTACATGGACAGCAGCATCATAATTTAATAAATTATACAACGGGCCCATCTCTTAGGAGGTGGGCTTTGTTGTTTGGTATAATGAATTAATGGCTACAAGAGTATATACCTTGCAAAAAATAAAACTAGTTGATGGTAGAGAACTAGAACTTGGTCCACTAAAAATAAAATATCTAAGAGATTTTATGGATTGTTTTTATAGGATTAATGAGTCAAGCAGTGAAGAAGATGCTATCTCTATTTTGGTTGAATGTGCAAGAATAGCAATGAAACAATATTGTCCAGAGATATCAACTTCAACAGAACTAATTGAAGATAATATGGACTTGCCAACCATATATAAAGTGCTTGATATTGCTGGCGGGATAGAAGTAAGCAGTAGATCAGAAGAAAACATTAAAGACCAGGCAATTAAATCAGATGAAAAAACATCATGGAAAGAACTTGATCTTGCTAAACTTGAAGCAGAGATTTTTACTCTTGGTATATGGAAAGACTATGACCAACTAGAAAGTAATTTATCAATGCCAGAACTAGTTGCAACAATGTCTGCAATTAGAGAATTAAGTTATCAAGAAAAGAAGTTTATGGCAGCCATACAGGGAGTTGATATTGATTCCAATTCTGGAGAATCAAAGGGCCAAAAAGAATGGGAAGACTTAAAGGCAAGAGTATTTTCTAGAGGAGCAACAGAAGACTCAAATGACGTTTTGGCTCTTCAGGGTGTAAATGCACAAAAGGCTGGTTTTGGAATTGGCATGGGTCTAGATTACGAAGACATAAAAGACCCTTCGCTTATGCTATAATTAACTTAACCTTATAGGAGGGGTAAAAATAAATGAGCACTACCGTAAATGAAGAAAAAACAATCGTTTTGATTGACGGTACTAAGGTTAACATCAGACCACTAAAAATCTCTCTTCTTCGTGAATTTATGAAGAAGTTTGAAGGTCTAGCAAAGGTACAGGACAACAATGATAAGTCAATGACACTTCTCATTGAGTGTGTACAAATTGCAATGAAGCAGTATGCACCAGAGGTAGCAGGTGATATTGCAAAACTTGAAGATGTTATTGATCTTCCAACCGTGTATCAAATCATTGAGGCAGCATCAGGAATCAATCTGACTGAATCTGCAATTCTTGCGTTGTCAGCACAAGATGAATAATTAAATAGGAGGCTTACGGTTAATGGCAGGAGATACTAATACCAATATTTTTATAGGTATTGATACAACTCAAGCCATGGCACAACTTCGTGCCTTAGAGAAAGAGTTAACTGCCCTTAACCGTGCCATGATTACTGGCACCACGACTGCTGCTCGTGAACAGGCTAGATATGCACAATCATTATTGCATAATGTAAATGCAACAGGTTTGTGGACTGCATCAACAATAAAGATGAGCAGTGCTACAGAGCAATTTGCTGATCGTCTTGACAAAAGCAAATTATCTCTTAAAGAATATTACAGATATGGAATGGCTTCCACAAAAACTTTTGGTAAGTTTTTTGGTAATGAATTTAGCACTGTAAGTAAATTAGTAGATAACCGTGTAAAAACACTTCAGCAGCAATATGTACAGTTGGGTCGTGATGCTCAAGGCGCAATGAACGCCATGAGATTTAGACCTAAAAATCTTAACTATAATGATTTAACCACAAGCCTAATGTTGGCAACACAGCGCCATCAATTATTAAATAAACTTATTGATGACGGCGCAACAAAACTTTTAAACTTTGGTAAAAATACACAGTGGGCTGGCCGTCAGTTGATGGTTGGTTTCACTATTCCATTAATTATGTTTGCTGGTCAAGCAATAAAATCATTTAAAGAACTTGAAACACAGGTCATTAGATTTAAAAAAGTTTATGGCGATATTTACACGGATACTGGAGATACAACAAAAGCATTAAAGGATATTCGTGCACTTGCAAATGAATACACTGCATATGGTGTAAAAGTTGCAGACACAATTAAAATGGCAGCAGATGCTGCAGCAATGGGTAATACTGGAGAAAATCTTAAAAATATTGTAAGGCAAACATCAGACTTAGCAGTTCTTGGTGGTATTACTCAAGAGCAAGCACTAAACACAACCATTGCTTTACAAAATGCTTTTGAAATTAGAGGCACAGAACTAAAGAAAACAATTGACTTTTTAAATGCAACTGAAAACCAAACAGTTTTAAGTCTAGAAGACATTACAGCAGCGGTTCCTAGAGTTGCACCAGTAATAAAAGCACTTGGTGGCAATATACAGGATTTAACATACTTCCTTACAGCAATGCGAGAAGGAGGAATTTCTGCAGAACAAGGTGCTAACGCACTTAAGTCTGGTCTTGCATCTTTAATTAATCCAACTAATAGTGCAAGCAAAGCAGCAAAGCAATATGGAATTAATATTCAGGGAATAGTAAAAGCAAACGAAGGTAACCTAAGAAATACTGTTGTTGGATTTGCAAATGCATTAAAACCATTAACAGACTTACAGAGAGCACAGGTAATTGAAAAGGTATTTGGTAAATATCAGTTTGCAAGAATCAGTACTCTTCTTAATAACCTTACAAAAGATGGATCTCAGGCTGCAAGAGTGTTGCAACTTACAACAGCCAGCGTAGAAGAATTAGCAATTTTAACGGAACGAGAAAAGAAAACACAGTCAGATTCAGCAATGAATAAACTTGCTCAGGCAGTTGAAAGACTAAAGGTTGCAATTGCTCCAGTTGGAGAAATGTTTGCAAAAATGGTTATCCCTATTGCAGAATTTTTCCAGAAAGTTTTTGATAAGTTTTCAAGTTTGCCAGATAATGTCAAGAAGTTTGCTGGAATAATGATAACTGCTATTGGCGGTATTGGGCCAATTCTTCTTATGACTGTTGGTCTTGTTGCAAACGGTATTGCAAACTTGCTTAAGTTATTTAACTTAATGCGTAAGGGATATCAACAACTAGCATACGGATCTCAAGATGTTGCATTAAAAACACAGTATTTATCTCAAGAAGAACTAGAAAATGCATCAGTTACAAACGCTTTATATACAAAGCATGAGGCATTGTCTGCTGCCTATAGACTAGAAGCACAAAGTCTTGGCGCATTAATGAATGTATATCGTCAAGCAAATCAGTCAATGGGTGCTTTTGCAGCAAACAACTCTGGATTATTTATGCCAAGAGGAATTGGACCAAAGAGATTTGCAACTGGTACTGAAAGTGTTCCAGGACCAAGGGGAGCAGGTGATATTGTTCCTGCAATGTTGTCACCTGGAGAAGCAGTTATCCCAGCAAAGCAAACTTCTAAATACAGTGGTTTTATTTCACAAATTATTAGTGACAATGTTCCAGGTTTTGCTACAGGCCCAGGATTCTGGACACCACCAGTTGTTAAGGGATCTTCTTCTTTTGGAGCAGCATCACATATTTTTGGTCCAAATGCCAAACCATTTGAGGGAGTTGCAATTTCTCCAACTGGTGGTAAATCAGTAAGAGCAGTAGGAGTTAGCCCATTTAAACCACTTCCTGGTGGTGACAAGCCACAAGTTTTACCAAGATCAAATGTTTCTTCTCTTACACCATTTTCTTTTAAACCAAATGACAAAGATCCAAAATTAACAGATGTTTTCTTTAATGGAGATTTTCTATTTACCAGAAAATTTAATTCAATAAAAGATCAAGCAACTTATAATGAAAAGTATAGTGCATTTAAAGCAAAAAATACAAACAATAGTGATGAAATATTGTTAAGAAGTGTACAAGATTTACTTAGAAGAAAAAATGCACAAGATTTAAGTGCTTCAAAATTATTTAGTTCAACTCTTGGTGGAAAAAGAACTAGTCCTGTTTCTTCTGTAGCAAAGTCTCGTAGAACTAAATATTTACAAAAGAAAGAATTTTTAGATTTACAAAAATATTTTAAAGAAGAAGAAAATTATATAAAGAATAATCCATTACTAACAATGGATGATTTAGTTAAACTTACTGCACCAGCAGCAAAGATTGAAGGAAAAAGACTCAAAGATTTAATTAAAGAGAAACAAGATAGGGGACTATTTAGACTTTCTCCAGCATTAAGCCACGGCGAAGCAGCAAAAACTAATAAGAGAACTGTAGAACAAGATATAGCATCTAATCTATATGAAGATACCAATCAAATGAATTTAGTTTATGCTTATAATGGAAATAGAAATCATGTTGCAACTAGAAGAGAAGCAGAATTATTTCTTGAACAATTAAAAACAAAACAAAATCCAAGTTCTTTTGATAAGTATGGAATTCTTGCATTAGAAAAAAGATTAAAAGATGGATTCTATGAAAAGTTTAAAACTAGACAAGATGAACTTCTTATGCTTTCAAATGGCATCATTTCGGTTCCTGGACCAAAGGGTGCTGGCGACATTCAACCTGCAATGCTTGCTCCAGGAGAAGCAGTAATTCCTGCAAAGCAAAGTGCAAAATATAGCGGATTAATTTCTGGCATTATGTCAAATAGCATTCCTGGTTTTGAGAACGGTCCTGGTTTTGGAGTTCCAGAATCACTAAGACCAGGTGGAAAGTATGCCGATGATTGGGGAGACCCAATAAAACCAACATCTTCTTCTTCAAATGATAGAGTTGGAAGAGCAATTGATAAAGTATTCAATAATCAAAGAATGAAAAAAATTAGTGACAGAATTGATAAGTTTTCTGCACAAGTAGGAAAAACAACTCCAAGAGTTGCTCAACTTGGAACAACAGCAACACAGACAACTAAAGATTTTGGAACTGATAAGACAAGAGGCTTTAGAGGTTTTATGGCTGGATATGCAAGAGTTCCACAAACAGATGAAAACGGTACAAGATTAACAGCAACACAAAGAACAAATGCTCGTCAAGCAATGCGTATGGAAAGAAGCCAAAAGATGATGGGTGTTGGAATGGCAGCAATGATGGTTCCAATGGTTGCTGGAGCATATGCTGCAAAGAATCCAGATAGTGGTGTTGCAAAGAACATGGATAAGATTATGATGGCATCTATGTTGCCTATGCTTCTTCCTTTAATTAATAGTCCAACAAAAATATTGGCAACTTCATTAATCGGACTTGCAGCAGTGTTTAAGATACAGTCTGCTCAGATTAAACAGTCATTAGTTGATGGTGAAAAACAAGCAAAAGCAATGACAATGACAACTGACGGACTTGAGCAATTAGGACAATACACTCAAAAGGTTTCTTCTGGACAAATAGCAGCAGCACAAAGAGCGGGAAGAACAAAAGATATTACACCAGTATCAATGGATTATGGAACCAACTTCCTTGGTTCTGAAGCAGGAAAACAGTTTAAGGCTAATTTTGATTATGCTATTAAAAATTTAGGTGCGTCTGGAACTGCCCAAGCAGCAAGCATTGTGGCAACCCAATTAGCAACAGCAGTACAGCAAGGTGTATTAACTTCAAACCAAGCAGAATCAATTGCAGTTAAACTTACTAGAGATCTTAAAGATGCAACTCTTGAGATGCAAGTACGTGGAAAGTTAGTTGAACTACTTGGTCCTAACGGAGAAAATATAGTAATGGATCCATTGAAGGTACAGGTTAAACTTATTGCAGAAGGCAAAACACTACAAGAGGCTATGTTCTTAAATCTACAAAAAGCAGTAAGCGATGTTAACCAGGGTATTGGTCCAAATATGAAACTAAACCCACTTAAGGGTGTTGGTGGTCGTCGTGCTAATGAGCAAGCAGGTGGTGCAATTGCAGGAAATCCAATGAACTGGAGTGAGACTGCACAGATGCAAGGTTTGGCAGCAACAGTTGGAAGTGCAAGTTTTATTAAGATTCTTAATACAGTAAGGGCTGCAAGAGCAGCCTCTGCAGCAGCCACTGCAGGTACAGCAGTAGCAACTGGTGGTACAGCAGGTGCAGCAGCACCAGGATTAATTGCTGCAGCAGGTTCATTTGCAATAACAAGTACTGCAGAGTGGTTATTAAGAAAATGGCAACAGGGTGAAGAAAAGAAATTTATTGCTAAAAATGCAGGAGCACTTGCTGGTATAGTAAGTCAAAACATTTTGGCAGGACAACAGGGTATTGACGCAGTAACCAAAGAATATGATACTGCAATTGCTAATCTTGAAATTAAAAAGAAGATGGCACAAACAGAAGCAGAAAGAGCGCTTCTTGAAGAACAAATATTAAAGATACAAGGAAAAAGAGAAAATGCCCTTGTAACTCTTAGAGCAAATCAAGCAGCCCAAGCAAAAACTGCTGCAGATTATTATGACAAGATAGGTTCTCAAGAAGGTAAAAACAAATACCTAAGTGCTTATGGAGCACAGATGGTTAATAAATTTAAGAATGACCCATATCAAAAAGCACAAGCAGAAGCACTTTCAAGACAACTAAAGGGAACAACTGCTAAAGCACAAATTGAAATAATGACTCTTGTAAATTCTGATCAGTTAACAACTTCTGAAGCCAAAGCACTGACAACAACTCTTCTTGCTACTGGACAAAAGAATATTGATAGAACAATAAATGCTATTTTAAATGTTCAAGGAACAGAAGGTCTTACTAGATTGTCTACAATATTGCAATACATTCCAGATGTAAATAATCAAAAAAATATTCTTGTTGCTACAAAAAATTTAAATCCACAAGAAGCAGACAAGATATACACTGGACTTGAAGAACTTATAAAAATACCAGATTATATTGGAATTAAAATTGATCTTGAAACACAAAAAAATGATATTCCAACATTAACAAAATATGGAAAAGAAGTTAATTCTTTAAAGAAGGCTTTTCCTAATGGTAAGATTGATCTTAAACTTTTAACAGACTTACAGGAAAAAACTGGAGGACCTGGAAAAAATCTAACTCTTGATAAAGCAATTGAACAATGGCAAACATTATCTAGCCTTCCAAAAGAATTACAGTTCCAAGCAATGATTACTTTAGGTGCATTAAATGTGTCAGACTCATTTGATACTATTGTTAATAGAGAAGTTACTGCAGCATATAGCAAAGCAAATCCTAAAGCAAGAAGAATTACTAAGGCTGCAATTGATGCTTTTGCAAAATCTAATCCACAAATAAGGGCAAAAGCAGAATCAATAGCAATGACTGAAATTTTTGGAACACAGATACCAGAAACATCTAAGAGCGGTAAAAATGTTTCAACAGGCACTGGAACAAAGAGAGATACGTCTTGGTTAAATGACCTTGCTCAAAAACTTAAACTTGTTAAAGACTCGTCAATTGATGCAATGAACCCACTAAAGTCAATTAGACAATTCCTTGGAGGAGATGTTGCTGGTAAAGGTGGCGGTAGCGTAAAGAGTAATAAGTCTCTTGATAAACAACTAGGGGCAATTAAGCAAATTGATGATTTAGCAAAGGCTAACAATATTGCTGGTTTGTCTAATGACTTCCGTGAAATATTAATGAGTATGGATCCAGAACAATTTAAGTTATGGTCAAATACATTATTTAAGGTTGGCAAAGATGGCAGAATAACAGGACTTAAGCAAGATTTTATTGATATTAATAGTGCATTTAAAACTAATACAATTGGCCAATATATTGAAAATGAAAAAAGGGCTAATGATGAAATAGCAAAAAGAATTAGTGCATATAAAATTCTTACAGATATAAATGGGGCATATAATTTTTCAATTTCAGACACAATTGATCTATTAAAAAATCAAGCATTGGTTCAAGATATTGCAAATGGAATTAAATACTCCAAAGAAGAACTAAATGCTTTAATTAAAATAAATCAAGAAAGATTAAAATTAAAATCAAGCGAAGCAACTCAAACTTTTACACAAGAAAATAATGCAATTCAAACACAAATTGATGCATTTAAAAAACTTCAGCAAGCGGGTGTTGACTTTGATTCTATTCTTAAGATGATTTCAAAGCCTGAATGGGCACAGGCTGTTGTAAACAGCACTGGAAATATTAAAGAAGAATTTGCAGCACTTATCAAAAATGCACAAGATGCAAAAGCATTAATGTTTGAACTACAGCAACTTCAAGAAACAAAGAGCGATAAGATGGGTCAGCAGTTTGCAGCAGCAAATGCAAAAATTACTGCAAAGGCTATGGCTGATTTTAGAAAAACACAAGGAATGTCTCTGCAGCAGTATGAAGTAATTACTCAAGAAAGAGAAAATGCAAAGCAGGCACTACAAGATCAGATTGATACTCTTAATAATGGCTTTACAGTATTTGATAAACTTGAAACCTCAATTAATGATTCATATACAGAAAAGAATAAATTAATTGATGAACAAATATCTGCTCTTCAAAAAGTTTCACAGATTAATGAAGAAATTGCAAGCCAGCAAAAAGATCAACTTGATTTGGCAAGTGCCATCACATCTGGAGATATTGCAGCAGCAGCACAAGCAGAGCAGCAGTATCGTGCTAACAGAGCAAAGGCATCAGAAACAAGTGCTATTGATGCTCTTAATACAAGAAAAGATATTCTTGAAAAGCAAAAACTTAAAGATATTGCTGCATTAACAACAGTAATTAATGGGGTTACCTATACAAGACAACAGTTGACAGATAAAATTGCATCAATTGAAGAAGGGCAATTAAAGACTTTAACGGATGAAATTAATGCAAGAAATAAAGTTGTTGACACTTATAATCAAGCAATTGCTAAGGCTACTGCACTTGTTGAGATTAATGGATATACAGAGGCTGAATATGGTGCAATTAAAGATGCTGTAAATGCGGTCAATGAAGCATTAGATGCACAGATATTAAATCTTGATGAAATCATATCTGGTGTTGGTGGAGTAGAGGCAGCGTGGCTTAAAGTTGCAGCAGCAGCAGCATCTGTAGGAACTGGCGGAGCAAATGTAAAAGCAAGCGGTAATACTAATACAAACACTAATACAAATACTCAAAACTCTAATCCAGGAAACATTGATGCAGTAAATAAAACAGTTAGTGATCAAACAAAAACATTAATTGATGCGGTTAAGAGTGGAACACAAACAAGTCTAACGCCAGGTCAAATTGCAAATCAAATGGCTAGTTCTTTAATGAAGGATCAAGCAGCAACTTCTGCACTTGGAGGAATATCTGGCGTTATGTCTTCTGCAAGATATACAGGTCAAGCAATTGCATATGCAGCGCAACAGGCTGCAGCAGAGGCAGCAGCAGAAAAAGCAAGATTGGCACAGATAGCAGCAAATCTAACAAACGGATATTATGAAAGAAGAACTGGTGGAGCAAGTGGAATGGCTTTCATGTCTTCTGGCGGTATTATTCCTAAATATTTTGCATCTGGAGGATATTCAAGAGGAACAGATACTGTTCCATCAATGCTTACACCAGGAGAATTTGTAGTTAAGAAATTTGCGGTAAAGAAATTTGGAGTTGAAAATCTTAAGGCTATTAATGATGGTACATATACTCCATCAGGAACATCCGTAGCATCGGTAAACAATAACTCCAACTCAGTGTATAATTATGGTATAAACGTTAATGTTTCTAATACAAATGCAAGCACAGATGATATTGCAAAGGCAGTAATTACTCAGATTAGAAATATTGATAATCAAAGAATTAGAGGACTTAGGTAATGGCAACATCAACATATATGAACCAAAGAAAAAGGTATCAAAGACCACAGAGTATTTTATGGTCTGAAAATTCTGGTACTTTAACAAATGGTTTATATGTTCCAATTGGCTATGAGGTTGGCGGAACCTATCCAGAAGATGCAACATCAGATTTAATTGATCAATTTTTAGTTCTATCTGACCATAATCGTCAAGATATGCAATTTACACCACAAAGAATTGAACAGCGTCAAAGAACTATTAATGGTCGTATGCGTTCATATCACATTGCTGATAAACTCTCTATGAGTGTTTCATGGGATAATCTTCCATCTAGATCTCATAGCAAAAGTCCAGATTTTTCATATTTGGTTGGAGCAGCAGATAACACAGCAACAGAATACACTGCAGATGGTGGTGCTGGTGGAAACGAACTTCTTGCTTGGTATGAAAATCATAAAGGTCCATTTTGGATGTTTTTAGGGTATGATAAGTACAAAAATTTTGAAAACACAGAAAACCCATATGGTCATTTAAATCAGTATAATCAAATAATTCAAGTTTATTTTGCTGATTTTAATTATAATATTATAAAGCGTGGGGGAAGCAATCACGATTTATGGAATGTAACTGTTAGTCTAGAAGAGGTATAAATGTTTACAAATGAAACATTAAAAAATCATTTTGAAACCTCTTCAACAATTAGTTTAAATTCTCTTGTTTTGGCAGAGTGGAATATGAATATGCCAGACAATATTTTTAAAGTTGGAAACTATAGATATCGTCCACAAGATTCAGAAAGTATTTATAGGACCCTACCTCAAACTTTTGACCCAGACGACACTGGAAATTACTACACAGATGCTTTGGATTCAGATATTGTTGTAAATAATGGATATACAAATACAGATGTTCCACAAATTTTTCTTGCAAATAAAGAAAAAAATAAATTATTCTATTCTTTGCAAGATTGCTTAAATCCTTTTAGACCAAGATCTGGTATTAATAAGCCACTTTATTTTAGCGGTAAATATTTAAATAATTCTGGTGCAAGTATGGCAGAACGTCCAAGATATTATATGCCTTCAAGATATGATCAGTTTAAATATTGGACTTCTTATAGAACAGAATCAAATGTTGAATATGGAGTATCAAATAATAGTATTAATGGAGCATACTATATTCATGATACTGTTCCATTTGTTGTATATAAAGAGCCAGTTCCTACAAATAGAATTGTTGTTAAAATGCAAACCAATGTTGGAACTGTTGACCTTGGGCCATTTAAAACAACGTCTGAATCAATTAATGATCCTTTTTATGGAAATGAAAACCAAACAACTCCAGTGCGATGGAAGATTCAATATTTAAAAAATAATAATTGGACAGATGCTTATTCTTTTGATGAAAATACATTAAGAGATAATGGCACCTCAGCAATACAATCAGATGGATATGTTGAGATAGAGTATGGATTAATAGTTCCAGAAAAATACAAAGAAACTTATTTTTTTGTTGAAACTCTATCTTCTGCTACATTGCTTCCATCACAATCTATTATTGGATATACATATAACATAATTGAAAATGACGGAGAAATTGGAACATTATATATTTGGAATGGTGCAGACTATGATACTTTTCCAACAGTATATGGATGGATGCTTGGCTCTGAATCTTTAGATAATCATAGCGATTTTGTTACAGATTTTACATCTCCACCAACATATACAAATGATGCAGATAATGTTGCAATGTATAGAGAGTTTGTCTATATAGATGGTTTAAGACTAGTAATTGAAACAATGAATAAGTTTGATTCAACTTTTGATCTTATTGAAATGTCTCCAAGACTTATTGCAAATATATCCGACAGAGTAATTGATTACAAAGTTACAAAAATTCTTTCTGATATAGGAACAACATCTTTGCCAGTTGGACAACTTTTAGCATCAACTGGATCAATTGCACTTTTTGATGATGATCAATCTTTCAATGAAGAAAATACAACAAGTATAATTTCTAAATATGTTAGAAAAAATATTAAATTTAATTTTTATGAAAATATTCTTGATGTTGATGGCTACAATTATTATGTCCCAATAAAAACTTTGTACTCAGATGGAGTTCCTCAAGCAGACAATAACGGGGCCAGTATCAACATAAACCTTCGTGATTTTTATTTTTATCTTGAGTCACAACCAGCACCAAGATTATTACTAACAAATGCTTCTTTAAGTTATGCAGTTTGTACTTTGCTTGATTATATTGGTTTTTCAAATTATTCGTTTAAGAGATTAGACACAGAAAATGATCCAATTATTCCATATTTTTTTGTTGCTCCAGATCAAAACGTTGCAGAAGTTTTAAATCAATTAGCAATATCAACACAGTCAGCAATGTTTTTTGATGAATATAATAATTTTATTGTAATGACAAAGAATTACATTATGCCAAATGCAGACGACAGAGAAACAGATTTTGTTTTGTCTGGAAATAATAATCAGTATGCAGATGGAATAGTTGAAAATCAAACATCAGGTATTCTTCCAAACATTATTCAAGTTTCTTCTAAAGATAAAAGAATTTATAATGATGGTAAAATTAATTACACTACTAGATATATTCAAAGATCTTACGGATCAATAAGACAAGCAAGTTTAGTTGATAAAGAAAAAACATGGATATATAAGCCAGTGCTTCTTTGGGAAGTAGCAGGAACAGATAGCACAAAAACAATCAATGAACTTTCGTCAAAACAAAGCAACTATGTTCTTGGCGCTATACCAATTAACTCTGATGTTCTTGCCGAACCACCAACAGTTGTCAACAATTTACTGACAAACAATATTATTGATTTAGGAGAAAATGTTTATTGGTTAACCAGGTATCAGGGTTATTTTTATTCTAATGGAGAAGTTATTAAATATGATGCAGCACAATTTAATATTACTGGAACTGGAAATGTTTGGATATCAGATAATCAAGAATATCAAAAGTATTTTGCTTCTTTGCCATTTAATGGAAAAATTTATCCAACGGGACTTGTAAGAATCTATGCTGAGCCATACTATGAAACATATAATGGTGAACTAAGGTTAAAGAATGGAGAGGTTGCATCTCACGGCAGAGGACAGTTTGGGACTACAATAACCTCTCATACTGCAGCCCTTCCATCTTATTGGTCAAATAATGATTATGTGCGTGGATGCAACATGAAGTCGCAATATCTATTTACAACAGAAATAGATGCATCCGTTCCTTCAAATGAACTAGGAAGTGCGGGTGTTAATAACGTAACTTCTAAAAGAACAACAAGAAATGGTGTAATTAAAAACTTTATGGCTACATCAAATCTTACAGAAACTGAAGTTAATAATTTTCAGGCAACACAAACAGGAACAATTCAATCTTCTGCACTTGTAATGAATGGACCAGCATTTAAAACTACAGAAAAACCATTAGATTTTATTTCTTATGTCTATAAAAATCTTGATAATGCATATAAACATTTTGGAACAAGAATGCGTATTGTTGGTACAGTTGAAAATAATACAGATAGTTTTCAAACTCCATTTGGAAGCACATCATACTACCAGGTCAATAGTAATACACCAAATCAAAATATAACTATTGGTGGAGGTTCTGGAGGTTTGGCAGTACTTCTCAATCCTGAAACAAACATTGGTTATTATTTTGAAATAGTTGCATTGACTGAAAATAATATTGAGTCTTATCTTAATTTAGACAATAATGGTCAAAGCACAATATCAATTAATAATATTGTATTTTATAAAATTAAAAAAGAGGTTGGATCAACAGATGCAATTCCAGTAAAACTTTGGGGAGGACTTTCTACTATCTTGGTTGATGATGGAAAGTTTACTGGACAATATAGAATGAATGGTGAGCAAAACCCAACGGTATATGATTTAGGAGTAGAATATGAAGATATTGGAACAATAAGAAGATTTTATTTATATGTAAATAATAAATTAATCAAGGTTGTTGACGATAATTCGCCTCTTCCAATTTATAATAATATGGCTTTGTTTACTCGTGGATCTTCAAGATGTATGTTTGAAAATATTTATGCTATATCAAATAATTATTCTCAAAATACAGTTTCTACTGTATCAGAAAGAATTGCTGATGTTTTTGGTAAAGATCAAGTAGGTGCAAATGAATCTTTTAGAAAGTATGCCATGAGTGGAATTGTTCAGTCAACGTATCTTTCTGGCATTAGCGCACAGCAACCACCAAAATATAATATGTATTTTGAAGAATTTGGAACAATAATGCGTGAATGTGCTTATTTTGATATTAAATATGATCGTGCATATCCAGCACTTTATGCAAAACTATCTCCAACTTTTAATAAAATAAAAGGATATACCATATCTGGTTTTCAAGCAGATTCATATGGAGCAGAATTTTTAATATTTAATGCTACAGATAAAGCATTATCTTTAGATGAAACAACGGGCAACTATTTAAGAATTCAGGGTATTACATTTACACAAGATACAACACATCAATTATCAGTAGATGAATATTTTAACAAACGCAGCAATCTTGCAGACCCAGAACTTAAAGGAACTTCTGTAGTATATTCTCCATTGATTGAACAACAAAAATATGACAATATTAAACTAAGTAGACTAACATATGGGAAAAATGAATTTTCTATTGATGCCCCATACATTCAAACAGAAGATGATGCATCTTCTTTAATGGGCTGGATTACAGAAAAACTAATGAAACCTAAAAAGAATGTTGGACTTAATATTTTTGCAATTCCAACGCTACAACTTGGAGATATTGTTACAGTTGATTATAAAAATGAAGACGGTATCAATTTAATCGGATCAAGCGATTCTAGATTTATAGTCTATAATATAGAGTATTCAAGAAATATGAATGGTCCAGATATGACTGTTTATTTAAGTGAGGTATAAAAATGGTTCCAATTGACGATATTGATGAATCAGATCGCAGGATGCTTGCAAGATTATCATTATCTCCAAACTATGTTGCACCTGCCCCAGCACCTGCCCCAGCGCCAGCGCCTGCCCCAGCACCAGTAGCAAATCTTAGGGCTTCAGTACCAGCAGTTCAAGTAGTGTCGTCTGTAAACCCCTCTCCAGCCTCTGTAAGCCCTACTCCAGTAACACCAGTAACTGCAGCGGTTGTAAAGGTACAAACACCACCAGTAAAAACAGCAACACCAGATATAGTATTATTTGATGACTCTACAGTTCCAGTAGAAATCATGTCAGATCTTATTTTTGAAAATATTGGGGGACAAGAACTTATTAATATTTCTAGAAATGATCTTATTAGTGGCGTAAATGTACAGTATCAGCCAATATCTAATCTTGTTTCTTTAAATCAACAATATAAACCAGATAATATTTTAAATATGCAAAATACATCCAATAAATATTTTGCTGGGTATGCTATAAAATTTGAAGAAAAGGTGCCAAAAATAGGAACATCTGTTAACCCAGTTTACTTTGACGATCTGGGAAATCTGGTAGTTGAAAGCGTTAACCTTAATTCTGATGAACAAATTGAAATTGAAATAGCCGTAAGTGGTACAATATATGAGACGGAGATATGATGATAACTAATACTGGTAAAAATATTATTGCAAAATACCTTTTGGGGCAAGCACCATCTTTTGCTTCATATATAGCCCTTGGTTGTGGACCAAAACCACTTTTGACTGAAGATGCATATGGAGATTATTCAAACAAAACAGCACTTGACTTTGAAATGTTTAGAGTACCAATTTCTTCAAGAGGCTTTGTAAATGAAAATGGATTATCAAAGTTAGTCTTAACAGCAGAACTTCCAACCGAAGAAAGATACGAAATAAGTGAAATTGGAATATTTTCTGCAGGAACAAATTCAGCAGCAGGCTCGTATGACAGCAAAACAATTATGGCATTTACACAAAATGAAAACTGGCAACACCATACTTCAACAGCAATAACATCAATTACATCAATAACAGAAGCGCTTGATGCCCCAGAAAATGATAATGTTATTGCTACGACTGAACCAGTATTTCAAACAAATGCAGATAATAGCATTTTTTATAAAACAAGTCGTACAGAAAGATATGAAAGATGTAGATTTTTAAATAATGTTGTTCTCATTCAAGGAAATGATGCAAATTTAAATAGAGAAGCAGATGTGGTAAATGTTTCTGGAGATGGAACATCAATACTTTATGAAGTATCAAGAAACCATAATCTTTCGGTTGGAGACATTGTAACTATTACTGGAGTTGATCCAGTAAACTATAACATGTCTGCTACAGTTGCAACGGTACCATCTACAACAGAATTTACTATACTGAGTGATCAAATTGGATCGTATGTTTCTGGTGGTATTGCAGAAGTAAAACATTTTTATATTGAAGAAGGATCAAACCATATACACCTATCTGGAACAACTGTTGATTTTTCTAAAAACTCTCCAATAGACGAATTAAAACTTGCTTTTTCTATTATAAATAAAAATGGATCACTATCAGAATATCCAGATAATGTAAAAATTATTATTGAGTTTTCTTCTTCTGATCAAACTGATGGACAATATGCAAGATTTGAAGCAGAAGTTATAAATGGAACTAACGAAGGAGAATATGACCTTTTAAATAATCGCTATATTGTTATTACCAAACAACTCCAAGAATTATATACAAGTTCAAATTTTTCTTGGGCAGATGTTAATATAATTAAAATTTATGCAACTGCAATTGATTCAGGTGCACCTGCTGAAAATTATTATATTGCTCTTGATGCAATGAGATTAGAAAATGTTGCTACAATAAATCCTTTATATGGTTTAACTGGATATTCAGTTATAAAAAATAGCGATGAGACAACTGTTATAAAATCTTCAAATACAACTAATTATGTGGAATTTAGATTTTCAGTTGGGGTTTCCTGATGGTTGATTCTGGAATAAAAAAGGTTTCAATCCCAACAAAAGATTTGCCATCAATAAATCCTAACACAGAAGGATATGAAATCAGATATAGAATTGTTTCTGAAGACAAAAATAGAACTTCTCACTGGTCACCAATTCATATAGTTAAGCCAGAATTTACTTATGTTCCTGGAACTATACATGCTAACTCTACTTCAGATATAGTTACGGTTGCATGGAATGATGTTGATATATATAAGGGTAGTACGTACATAAGAACGGCAAATGAATATGATATTTGGGTAATGTGGGATAGAGACGACGGAGGAGATTGGCTTTATAGGAGTAGGGTTGCAGGAACAGGAGTTACTTTGTTGGTTCCAGACACCTATTATATTAATGGAGTTGATCAGTTGGCAAAACCAAACCATGTTACAGTTGAGGTTTACCTAAAAGGGGACCCAATAACAAGAGATACAGATTTTTTGCTGGTATATGGTCCTGCAAAATTTACTGCTTAATGATATAATGGAGAGATAATGGCTAAAGTACCACTACCCGAAAGAGGGCAACCACTAGATGTTACGTACATCTATCAGTTAGCAGAGACAGTCAATGATTTGGCTACTCAAATTTCTTCTGCTACCTATAATTACGCAACCATTAATAATGGTACATCTGGTGCACAGAGCGTAAAAACATCTGAAACAAAAATTGTTGGTGGATATGTTCAGGTTGCAAGTAACACAACTGTTACAGCAGCATCTGAAGTTTCATTTTCTTATACATTTGATGATTTTAAATTTGCTCCTATTGTTTCTGCAACCCCATACAACATTGGAAATACACAGGCTGGTCAAAATGTTACGGTTATCTTAAAAACAGTTACAACAAGCAAGGTAGAAGGCGTGGTTAGATTTGGTGCATCTGGAGATCTTTCTCTTGCTGTGCATCTTATTATTATTGGTATACCAAACTAAAGAAAAAAGGTAGAGAGTGATTAATTGCAAAAGATGCAATGGTAGAATTTTTATTGATAGACAGTATACTTCTAACATGCATATTGAAACTTATTGCGTTCGTTGCGGAGAGAGAAAGTTTTATCACCCCCCGCAAGAAAGTAGGGAGGGCAGATGGCTACTGCTAAACGAAAAATACAGAGCGAAGAGTACAATCAGTCCACTGTAATTAAAGGAAACCAAAAAGTTTGGTTTTTAAATGGTGATCTAGTTAGAATTCATCATAGTTCTAGATCAACTGGTATGGTTTCTTTTTATAACATTACTAAAGATAGACTTGAAACATGTTTGCGTTCTGACTTTAGGCGCAATAGAGAAAGAGCATACACTATAGCAGAAACTGCTGTGCTTGTCAATAGGCATCGTAAATATTTACCAAGATTAATTAAATCAGGAACTATCCCTGGACCAACAGGTTCAAGAAAAGGTGGAGAACCAGGGTGGCAAGTAAGAGCATACTATTCAGAATCGCAAGTAAAAGAGATACGTGCTATACTTGCAAGTATACATATTGGACAACCAAGAAAAGATGGATTAATAACAAATAATATGACACCTACAACACAAGAGTTGACAAGGCGTATGGGAGACGGTATACTTACATATACAAAAACAGAAGATGGCAGATATATTCCAGTATGGTCAGAAAGTATTTAATAGTAAAAAGGGGTAGGCAATGGAAAACGATTCAACTAAAGTAAACGTAACATTAGGATATACGTTAAATTTAGGCAACTTTCAGTCATTAAGACTTGATCTTGGTGTAGTTGATAGTAAGCGTGATGGAGAGACTACAGAACAGGCTTTTGATCGTGTTTATAAGTTTGTAGAAGATAAACTTACAGAGAAGATTAAAGAAGCGCAAGAAGAGGCATCTGAAGCATAATGGCTGAACGCAAAGACCGAATGGCTTTGCTCAGTCGCTACAATAAGTTTTATACGCAACGATATGAGCGTAAGTCTAACATTAACTTAAATGTTGAACAGTGGGCTGCAGATGCATTGGTTGAATCATACGGAATTTCTCAATGCTATGACTTGCTAGAATATTATTTTAATGTTGCACAAGAACCAAACTGGAATTATTTTGCTTATAATGCAGAAAAAATTCTTAATGGTAAATTAGAGGTAGAAGAAGATATTAAGCAAAGAGCAGCATTAAGAAAAAAGGCAAAGGAGTGGCTAGGTGAATAACACAGAAGCAAAAGTAATCTCCGCAGTCTTGGCTGACAAACAATTACATGTTCTATTACAGGCTAATGTAGAAACACTATTACGTACACATAACGATGTGTGGAATTTTATTAGACTGTATGCTGAAAATAATGGAACTGTTCCACCAACATCTTTAGTTGTAGAAAAATTTAGAGACTTTCAACCAGTGCCAAATATTGGTGCAACAAAGCATCATCTTGAAGAATTACAAACAGAATATTTAAATGATAGCCTTAAGGATATCTTAAGATCTGCAGCAGGTGAAGTACAAAATGGTCAAGGCACACAAGCACTTGAAGAACTTATTACAAAAACTTCACAACTAAAAAAGAATACATCAGCAATTCGTGATATTGATGCAACAGATATTGATTCTGCAATTTCATATTTTGAACAAGTCAAAGAGCAACAGGCTTTAGGACACAGAGGAATTAAAACAGGTTTGCCAGGTTTTGATAACTATTTGCCATCTGGCATTATGCCAGGGCAGTTAGGAGTATTTCTAGCATACCCAGGTATCGGAAAGTCATGGATGGCTTTATATTTTGCTGTACAGGCTTGGAAACAAGGTAAAACACCACTTATCATCTCTCTTGAAATGAGTGAGACAGAGGTTCGTAACCGTGTATTTACAATTATGGGTGAAGGCCTTTGGTCACATCGTAAATTATCAAACGGTGAAGTTGAACTTGATATGATGAAGAAATGGCATGCAGATAGAATTGATGGTCGTCCACCATTCCACATTATCTCTAATGACTCTGGTGGAGAGGTAAATCCTTCAGTTATTCGTGGCAAATTAGATCAGTACAAGCCAGATTTTGTTGTGGTAGATTATTTGCAGTTGATGAGTCCAAATCAAAAAGCAGATAATGAAACGGTAAAAATGAAGAATCTTTCTCGTGAACTTAAACTAATGGCTATTAGCGAAGAGGTACCAATAATTGCTATCTCATCTGCTACACCAGATGACGTTAAAGATTTATCTACAGTGCCTACATTGGCTCAAACAGCATGGTCTAGACAGATTGCCTATGATGCTGACTGGGTATTGGCACTAGGTCGTGCAAGTAATAGTGATATTATTGAATGTGCATTTAGAAAAAATCGTAATGGTTTTATGGGTGATTTTTTAGTTCAGTGCGATTTTGACAAAGGATATTATCGTTATAAGGATTTTGAAGATGGCAAATAAAGATATATATACAGAAGAGCAAATTCGCCGTGTTTTAAATGGAGCAGGAATTGATATTGAAGCAGAATTTGGTTCTGACTTTATTATTTTTTGTCCATATCACAATAATAATAGAACACCTGCTGGTGAAGTATCAAAAGAAAGTGGTTTATTCTTTTGTTTTGGCTGTCAAACAACAAAAAATTTAGTAGAACTAATTATGTTTATGTCTAATAGAACATATTTTGAGGCTGTCCGTTATATTAAAAGCAAAGAACAAGAATCTGATATTGCTTCTTTAATCAATAAAACATTATATACTCCAGCAGATTTTGTTCAGTATGATGAATTACTTATCAAAAGATTAAATAATCAAGCGCTTGAATCTCCAAGAGCAATGCGATACTTTGATGGTCGTAGCATAACAAAGGATTCTGTGGTAAAATTTAATCTTGGATATTCAGAAAAACAAGATTCAGTAACTATTCCAATGGCTACTCCAGATGGCATGTGTATTGGATTTGTTGCTAGAACAATTGAAGGTAAAGATTTTAAAAATACACCAGGTTTACCCAAGAGTAAAATTTTGTTTAACTTGCATAGAGTTAAAACATCAACAACAGTCTATGTAGTTGAATCATCTTTTGATGCTATTAGACTTGATCAAGTAGGTTTCCCAGCAGTTGCAACACTGGGTGCTAACGTATCTGTTTCACAGATTAAACTGTTAGAAAAGTACTTCAACAATGTTGTACTTGTTGCAGATAATGATGAGGCTGGCTTTATCATGAAAGATAAACTAATTGAAAAATTAGGTCACCTTGTCACAGTAATACAACTAGATAAAAAATACAAAGATATAGGCGATATGAATGATGATGAAATTAGAAAACTGGAGTTTCAGTTTGACAACTCTATCATCTCTATGCTAAAATAAAATATAAACAAACATATAGGAGAAAAATATAATGGCTATTGTAAAGGGACTAAAAAATATCAATGCATTGGTAGATAAGCCCAAGTATGAAGGTACAGGAAGTAAAGTTCGTTGGCTTAAGTTGGCCGATGGACAATCAGTAAAGATCCGTTTCATTGAAGAACTTGATGAGGATTCAGCAAATTATAATGAGGCTCGTGGCCTTGCACTTGTTGTTTCAGAACACACAAACCCAAAGGACTATAAGCGTAAGGCTGTAGATACTATGGATTCAGAAGGTCGTGACTGGGCAGAAGAAATGCATCGCAAAGATCCAAAGGCTGGCTGGAGAGCACGTCTTCGTTTCTATTGCAACGTACTTGTAGATGATGGCATTGAGGCACCGTATGTGGCTATTTGGTCAATGGGTGTAAGTAAGCAGTCTGCATTTAACACTATTCGTGAATACGCATTGGAAACAGGCAGTATTTCAAATCTTACCTGGAAGGTAAAGCGTAATGGTCAGGGAACTGAAACATCTTACACTTTAATTCCAGGTTCACCAGATAAGGAACCATTTGATTGGTCAACTGTTGAACCTTTTCCATTGGAAAAGGCACTTAACAAAATTCCTTATGCTGAACAAGAAGCCTTTTATCTAGGCTTTGATACACCAGGCACTTCATCAACAAACATGGATTGGTAATAGCCTAGGTGAATTACGTAGGTTTGCATGTCCATACACACTATTCATTGATGGATGGTGTTGCTACTCCAGAAGAATACGTGAACCGTGCAGTTGAGTTAGGGATGCCAGCAATTGCCATCACTGACCACGGTACTTTATCTGGGCATAGGGAACTGCACCGTATTGCAAAAGCAAAGGGCATCAAACCAATTCTTGGCATAGAAGGCTATTTGGCATTAGATAGACACGATAAAAGGGATAAGTCCGATAGGGTAGGTCCACTTGATGTTAACTATTTCCACATAGTCCTTCTTGCTAAGAACCAACAAGGTTTAGAAAATCTTAATAAGTTAAATGAAATTTCATGGACAGATGGTTTTTACCGTAAACCACGCATTGACTTTGAAGTGCTAGATAAGTATGGCGATGGTATTATTGCATTGTCTGCTTGTCAAGGTGGATTAATTGCAAAGGCTATTGAAAACGAAGAGTATGCGTTTGCGAAAGAAAAGGTGCAGTGGTTCAAGAATCGTTTTAAGGATGATTTCTATATTGAACTCATGCCACATAATCCAAAGAAGATTAACGATGAACTTGTTGCATTAGCAAAAGCATTTGATGTTAAGGTTGTTGTTACGCCTGACTGTCATCATGCTGACACAAGTCAAAAAGAAATTCAGGAGATGATGCTTCTGTTAAACACACATGGTAAAGTTTTAAAAGAATCAACCTTTGATAAATCAAAGAAAATTGATAATATGATGGACCGTTTAGATTATCTATATGGTGCAGACCGTCAAATGTCATTCCGTACCTTTGATATCCATCTTCTTTCATATGAGGAGATGAAGGCTGCAATGGCAGAGCAGGGTCACATAGATGAAGAGATGTTTACAAGTTCTCTTGAGATTGCAGACAAGATTGAAGATTACGACATTAAGTCTAACCTTGATCTTTTGCCAGTGCAGTATACAAACCCAGACAAGGAACTAAAAGACCTTGCTCTTGAAGGTTTAAAAGAACGTAAAGCAGACTCACAGGAATATCTTGATCGTCTTGATGAAGAACTTGAAATCATAAAAAATAAAAAGTTTGGACCTTATTTTCTAGTAGTACGTAACATGCTTAATTGGGCAAAGAAGGAGGGCATAATGGTGGGTCCAGGTCGTGGATCTGCTGCTGGTTCATTGCTTTGCTATGCCCTTGGTATCACTGACATTGACCCAATTAAACATGGACTATTGTTCTTCCGCTTTATTAATCCAGAGCGAAACGACTTTCCAGACATTGATTCTGATATTCAAGATAACCGCCGTGATGAGGTTAAAGACTATCTTGTTAGACAGTATCGCCATGTTGCTTCTATTGCAACATTTATGCAGTTTAAAGATAAAAATATTGTTAAAGATGTTTCTCGTGTACTAAATATTCCACTTGCAGATGCCAATAAGGTTAATAAACAGATTGATACTTGGGATGAGTATTGCACATCTAAATCTGCTGCTTGGTTTCGTGAAAAATATCCAGAGGTTGAGGTTTATGGGGAACAACTTCGTGGTCGTATCAAAGGCACAGGTATTCATGCTGCTGGTGTAGTAACGTCTAAAGATCCAATTTTTAGGTATGCACCAATGGAAACAAGATCTGTAACTGGAAGTGATGAGCGTATTCCCGTAGTTGCAGTAGACATGGGAGAAGCAGAAAATATTGGTTTAATTAAGATTGATGCTTTGGGTCTTAAAACTTTGACTGTACTTAAGGACTGCATTGATATTATTAAAGAACGTGAAGGCACAAAGATTGATTTATTAAAAATTAATATGGATGATGCAAATGTATACAATATGCTTTCTGACGGATATACAAAGGGTGTATTCCAGTGTGAAGCAGCACCATATACGAATCTTTTAATTAAGATGCGTGTAAAAAATCTTGATGAATTGGCTGCATCAAATGCTCTAGTACGTCCAGGAGCAATGAATACAATTGGTAAAGACTATATTGCAATCAAGCATGGTCGTCAGAATCCAGATTATAAACATCAAATCTTAAAATCATTTACGGAGGAAACCTATGGCTGTATTCTTTACCAAGAACAAGTTATGCAAGCATGCGTACACCTTGGCGGTATGTCCATGTCGGAAGCAGATAAAGTTAGAAAAATCATTGGAAAGAAAAAAGATGCTAAAGAATTTGATGTTTTCAAAGATCAGTTTATCAAAGGTGCTTCGCAATATATTTCACCAAATCAAGCACTAGACCTTTGGCATGACTTTGAGGCTCACGCAGGTTACTCATTTAACAAGTCACACGCTGTAGCATACTCAACACTTTCATACTGGACAGCATGGTTAAAATATTATTACCCACTGGAGTTCATGTATTCACTACTAAAAAACGAAAAGGATAAAGATGCACGTACTGAGTACCTTATTGAGGCAAAAAGAATGGGAATTAGCATTAAACTACCTCACATCAACGAGTCAGATATTGACTTTAAGATTGAAGGTAAGGGCATACGCTTTGGCTTGTCAGGCATTAAGTTTATTTCAGATAAAATTGCTGAAAGATATATGGCTGCTAGGCCTTTCAGTTCATATGCTGAACTTGAGAAGTTTACTTTTACTAAGGGAAACGGAGTTAACTCTCGTGCTCTTCAAGCATTACGAATCATCGGTGCAGCAACATTTGAAGATGCACCACGCAATGATCAAGAGATTAAAGAAAATCTCTACGAATATCTAAATCTTCCTGAATTTAATATGCCAGTACCACAGCACTACTATGCTTATATCCAAGAAGCAGAAGATTATGAAGAAACTGGATCATTTGTTATGCTTGGCATGATAAAGTCAATTAAGCGTGGCAAGGGGTGGTCAAGGGTTGAGTTTCTTGATAAAACTGGTAGTGTTGGAATTTTTGATGATGAAAATACAGCGATTGAAACTGGTAGAACATACTTAATTCTTGTTAGTGATAATAGAATTGTGAATGCAGTTCCAGCAGATAGCATAAAAGATTCAAAAGATCCTCTTGTTAAGTTTTTAAATTATAAGCAATTGCCGTATAAGGGTGAAGAGCAGTTTGTTGTTTCGTTTAAACCAAGAGTAACTAAGGCTGGTAAAAAGATGGCAAATCTTGTTGTTGCAGATGCTGCCAGAGAGTTGCATTCAGTTCTTGTATTCCCTACTGCGTTTTCTAAAGCATATATGACAATTGAAGAAGGAAATGTGTATAAGGTTTCTTTGGGTAAAACTAAAGATGGAACAGTTATATTGGAGGATGTGGTAAATGTTTGATCAGTTAGCAATTGATTTGCATAAGGTAGCAGTTGAAAAAGGTTTTTGGCCTGAAGATATTGATGATATATTTGTGGCTAAACAATTAATGATGATTGTATCAGAAGTTGTTGAGGTCATGGAAGCAGTTCGTAAAGATAAAGGTGAAGAAGAAATTGCTAAGGAATTTGCAGACATTATTATCCGCACACTAGATCTTTATGCAGGAATGGTTGAAGCAGGGTATACTAGAGAGTCTCTTGACTATATTCTTAAACAAAAGTCAGAATTTAACAAGAGTAGACCAGAAAAACATGGGGTAAGATTTTAATGTCAGTTACAATGGAAGAAGTATTAGCACAGTTAGATCCACGTATTCGCAAAAGACTTGGCTCTGCAGCAGAGCAGAAAGTTGATTATGCTCCAACCCCTAGTTTTGGTTTAAACAGGGCTTTAAAGGGTGGACTACCATATGGTCGACAAGTATTGGTTTGGGGCTCTAAATCGTCTGCAAAGTCTTCTATGTGCCTTCAAATGATTGCTTTAGCACAAGCAGAAGGAAAGGTTTGTGCTTGGATTGATGCAGAAATGTCTTACGATGCTTCTTGGGCAGAACAACTTGGGGTAGATTCATCAAAACTTATTTACTCTCAGGCTAGAACTATTAACGAAATGGTTGATGTGGGTACCAGTCTAATGAATGCTGGAGTTGATATAATTGTAGTAGATAGCATTACTTCATTGTTGCCTGCTATTTATTTTGAAAAGGATACAGATGAACTTAAGCAACTTGAAAACACAAAGCAAATTGGTGCAGAGTCAAGAGACTTTAGCAATGCTTGGAAGATGCTTAATTACGCTAACAATAAAGTCAAGCCTACTTTGCTTGTTCTTATTTCTCAATCTCGTAATAACATTAGTGCTATGTACACTAGCCAGCAGCCTTCTGGTGGTCAGGCTACTAAGTTTTATTCCTCTACAATTATTAAATTATTTTCGTCAGAATCAGACAATCAAGCGATTAAAGGAAAGATTCAAGTAGGCGATAAATTAATTGAAGAAAAAATTGGTCGCAAGATTAAGTGGGAATTACAGTTTTCAAAAACGTCTGCAGGCTTTCAGTCTGGTGAATATGATTTTTATTTCCGTGGAGATAATCTTGGTATTGATGGTATTGGAGATTTAGTTGATACCGCAGAACTTGCTGGCATTGTAGAACGTACAGGCGCTTGGTATAAACTTGAAGATGGCACTAAGGTTCAGGGTAGAGATGGTTTTATTAATCGTGTAAAAGAAGATCTTGATCTTCAGGAATCTCTTAAGAATAAGTTGAGTAATGTCTAGAGATTTTTCTGTTTATGAAGGTAAATGGCCATGCAAAAAATGTTCTGAGGTTGTTTTGACATTAAGACTTTGGCCAGAATCTGGAGATGCTACTTGGATGTGTTCTAATAAACATTTGTCAAAAGTAAATCTTATACCAAAAAAGAAAACAAAGAAAGACTTTAAAAATGAGTGAGAGATCAGAATCTAAAAGAATTAATGCTAGACAACATAAAAATTCTGGTCGTAATATGAAAAAGGGTGATGCTACCTGGAGAAATTTTACTATTGATTTTAAAGAATATCCAAAAGGAATTACAATTAATAAGGATGTTTGGGCTAAGGCTGTCACTGATGCTATAAAAAATCATAATGATCCAGCAATTTTTATTGTGCTTGGGGAAGGAAACTCAAAGGTACGTCTAGCAGTTATTGAGGTAGAATTATTAGAGCAGTTAACAGAAGGGGAAAAAGATGACTGAGCAAAATGAACCAACAAAAACAACATTAGAGATGGTTAATGGTCTTACAGAGATTGCAGAATATATGCAGGATGAAGAACTAACTACCGCCTTAACCTTTATCGCAAAAGTAATAATTAAACCAGACATTCCAACTTCTGTGGCAAGCATTGAAATTGTTAGGTTGCAGGCTATTGCAGCAAAAATGGCATTTAGGGCAACATGGATGGCTAACGTAGACAAAAATGATCGTGCAAAAAAGAATATCTATTACACAGCAGCGGAATCTATTAATAACTTGGTCTCAGCACTCAAGTACATAATGCGCTAACCTGCTATACTTATATAAACAAAGGGAATAAAAATAATGACAAAGAGTTTACTAAAGCAGGTTATGCTAAAAGAAGCAGAAAAGAAAAATGCAATAACAGAACAAAATAAGATTTTTAATGCAGAGGATGTGGTTGCAAAAATTAATTCTGGGTATACGATTAATCGTGGACCAAAGATGACAACTAAGAAAACATTTGCTCCATCAACAATTGCATATCAACATGGTCAGTGTCCAAGATATTGGTATTTGGCATTTAATGGAAATATATTTGATGATTATACAGATGCACATGGCGCTGCACAAATGAGTGCTGGAACAATGAGCCACGATAGAATACAAGATGCAATGCTACAGTCTGGCATTGCTGTACCTTATATTAATGATAAGGGCGAAACAACAACAGAGTTTAAAGTAATTTGTAATGATCCTCCAATTTTTGGTTATGGTGACGTAATGTTAAATTGGGAAGGAGAAGAGGTTGTAGGCGAAATTAAAACAATGATGAGTGAGGCATTTGAATATAGGAAGAAAACAAACAAGCCAAAGGCTGCACACCTTATTCAGTTGTTAATATATATGAAGATTCTTGGTAGACCAAAAGGTGCACTTATTTATGAAAATAAAAATAACCATGAATTGCTCGTAATTCCTGTAGAAGTAAATGATAATTATCGTCAATGGGTAGAAGGTGCATTTACATGGATGCGTGAAGTTCGTAGTGCCTGGAACAATAAAACACTTCCAACCAAAAATTATCGTGGTAACTCAAAGATTTGTAAAACATGCCCAGTAAAAGCAGCATGTGCAGATGCAGGCGAAGGAGTAATAAAGATTGCTTCTTTGGAGGAATTGAGTGAAACTTTGTAGTAGGTGCGATAATTATTTTACACCAAAAGTATCTTATCAGATTTACTGTAGTGAATCTTGTAGAGATGAGGCTACACGAGAAAAAATAGCAGAGCGTTATGAAGCAACTCGTAGACAAAAAAGAATAGGAAAAGTAAGGAAATGTTTAGGTGGCTGTGGACAACAACTTTCTATTTATAATGATTCTGGATTTTGCTCTAATTGTAATGTAAGCAAAAAAGCAGTAGAAAAAATGTTAAAACAATTAAAAGGATTTATAGAATATGAACAAGACTAAGTGGGGAACTTTAATAATGCCACAAACATTATGTGCTATTGATGCAAGCACAAATAGTCTTGCTTTTGCTCTTTTTGATACAACGCAGGGTAGTCTTGGAACCGTTGGAAAAATTAATTTTGAAGGAAAAGATACATATGAAAAAGTAATGGATGCTGGTAAAAAAGTAAAAGCATTTTTTGATTTTTACAATGGATTTGAAGCCATTATTATTGAACATACAGTATTCATGAATAGTCCTAAAACTGCTGCAGATCTTGCATTAGTTCAAGGGGCTATCCTTGGGGCAGCAGGACAGTCTGGAACACAAGTAATTGGCAAGGTTGCACCAATCACCTGGCAAAATTTTATTGGAAATAAAAAAATAAATAAAGAAGAGCAATTGGTTTTACGTAATCAAAATCCTGGTAAATCAGTATCTTGGTATAAAGCATACGAAAGAAACCTTAGAAAAGAAAGAACTATTAAGTTTATTAATACTATTTATGATAGAAATATTACAGACAATGATGTTGCAGATGCTTGCGGTATTGGGCATTGGGCTATGAGTAACTGGACAAAGGCTATTGGAATTAACAAATAAAATGAAAAAATATATTGTCGTTGGACTAGAATCAACTGGAACAAGAATAGTTTCTCAAATGATTGCAAACAATTTAGGAATTATAAAAAATTATCTTGATTGGGATCCATATGAATCTGATGATGTTTTTAATGATAAATATTTAGTTACACATCAAAGTTTGCCACACGCTGAAAGAGATAACTACATCGGATTAAAAGAGATATCAAAATATGATTATATTATTTTGACAACACGAGACTGGAATTGTTCTTTAATTTCAAAAATAAATAATCATCAGCCAGATTTTAATTCAGCAACAGATGAGCATAAAAGGGGTATTGTTGTTATGAAAAATATTATTAATAGTTTTAACAATAAAGTTTATATTTTTTCATTAGAAAGTGCCGTTATTTTTCAAAGTTTATATGTAAATAAATTTTTAAAACAAATAAATATTAATTTTAATAAAACACCATATTTTTATGATTTAAATAAAAAATATATTGAGGCAGGAATATAATGAGTAATTCTTTTAACCTAAAGTCAGAAGTGATGCTTGAGCACTTAATTCTGCAAGGTGCTGTTGAAATTAGCGGGGTTGACAAAAATACTGGAGAAATGATATACTCTATAACAGAGAAACTTAAAGAGGTCAACCCAGAGATGTACAATTATATGGAGCAAGATTTTAAGCAGCGCATGTTTGAAATGATTGATCAGGGACCCACTATCATGCAATGGAAGTTGGTAGTGTAGTGGCTGGTAAACTATATACAAGCGAGGTTTGGCTACGCAAGCGGTATTTAATGGATAAGAAAAGTCCAGAAGATATTGCTAAGGAGTGTGGAGCGAGTGTAGAGACAATCTATGTATACCTTGCAAAATTTGGATTAAGGAAGTCAAGACGATGAATAAATTGCAAAAAGTTATTGTTGGTCTAGGTATTGCTGGTGCAGTAGGCATTACTTATGTAGTGACAGCATTAAAAGGTTTGCCAGAAGCATTTGAATGGGAAGAAGAAGAAAATGAGTGAGAGTTTAAATATTACGGTTGATCAAGTCAATCATCCACTCCACTATACAAGTGATCCTTCTGGTGTAGAATGTATTCAAATTACTCGTCATCGTAATTTTAACATTGGTAATGCTTTTAAATACCTATGGAGAGCAGGACTAAAGGATGAACAAAAGACTATTCAAGATTTAGAGAAGGCTATCTTTTATATTAAAGATGAAATAAATAGACTAGAGGGTAAGTATGTCAACTGAAGAAGATTTAATTAAACATCTTGATGAAGTCAACCTAGTTGTTGGTGAATACTTAAAGGGCACTGACCCAACAAAAATTTCTAAAGAACTTTCAATACCAAGAACTCGTGTTGTAGATCTTATTAATGAGTGGAAAGTAATGGCTTCTGCTAATGATGCCATTCGTGCTCGTGCTAAAGAAGCACTTGCTGCTATGGATGCACACTACGGCAAATTGATTACAAAATCATATGAAGTTATTGATGAAGCCTCTATGACTAATAATCTTAGTGCAAAGACTGCAGCAATTAAACTTGTTATGGATATTGAAAAAGCAAGAATTGATATGCTACAAAAAGCAGGTTTGCTTGAAAATAAAGAACTTGCAGAAGAAATGGTTGAGATTGAAAAAAGACAAGAAGTTCTTGTTGGTATTCTTAGAGACATTGCATCTTCTCATCCAGAAATTCGTGACCTGATCATGCATAGACTTTCTTCTGTTGCAAAAGATGGAGAAGTGATTACAGTTGTCCACAATGTTCAATGATTTTTTAGAAGCGCTTAAAAACAATAACTTTGAAGAGTTACCTGTTGATGCAAAAACTTTTGTTGAGGGTGAATCATATTTAAATCAACCACCATTATCAGATATTCAATATGACATTGTTGAAGCAATGAGTCAAATTTATAGAGAAGAAGACCTAATTGATCTTTTAGGCCCAGAAGAAGGAGCACGTTATTATAAAAAATATACCAAAAATGAAGTTATCCTCCAACTTGGCAAGGGTAGTGGAAAAGATTTTACTTCTACTGTTGCTTGTGCTTACATTGTGTATAAGTTATTATGCCTTAAGGACCCAGCAAGATATTTCGGTAAACCCAGTGGGGATGCCATAGATATTATTAACGTTGCTATTAACGCTCAACAGGCTAAGAACGTTTTCTTTAAAGGCTTTAAAACTAAGATTGAAAAATCTGAATGGTTTGCTGGTAAATATAATGCAAAGGCTGAAAGCATTGAATTTGATAAAGCAATTACTGTTTATTCTGGTCACTCAGAAAGAGAATCGCATGAAGGTTTAAACCTTATTCTTGCGGTACTTGATGAAATTTCAGGATTTGCAACTGATGTTGGTACAGGCAATGACCAAGGTAAGACAGCAGATAATATCTATAAGGCTTTTCGTGCTTCCGTAGACTCACGTTTCCCTGATCTTGGCAAAGTTGCACTTCTATCATTCCCCCGTTTTCCTGGTGACTTTATTTCACAAAAATATGAAGATGCAATTATGGAAAAAGAAGTTATTACAAAAACACATAGATTTATTATGAATCCAGATTTTCCAGAGGATATGGAAGGCAATACGCTTGATATTGGATGGGATGAAGATGAAATTATTGCTTACAAATACCCTGGAGTATTTGCATTAAAAAGACCAACTTGGGTGGTAAACCCTACTCGTAAAATTGAAGATTTTAAAACTTCATTCTTTACAGATATGGGAGATGCAATGCAACGGTTTGCTTGTGTGCCAACTTTTGCATCAGATGCATTTTTTAAACAAAAAGACAAACTTGAGAAATGTATGACACTAAGAAATCCAATTGATGGAAATAAAAGGTTTGATGAATCATTTGTTCCAGATCCAGATAAAATTTATTATGTACATGCTGACCTTGCACAAAAACATGACAAGTGCGCTGTAGCAATTGCACATGTTGATAAATGGGTTAACCTTCAAATAGTTAAAGACTATGAACAGGTTGCGCCAATTATTATTGTTGATGCAGTAGTATGGTGGGAACCAAAGGTTGAGGGTCCAGTTAATTTGTCAGAGGTTAAACAGTGGATTCAAAATCTTCGTAGACAAGGTTTTAATCTTGGTATGGTTACTTTTGACCGTTGGCAATCATTTGATATTCAGCAAGAATTACAAGCAGTAGGAATAAGAACTGATACTGTTTCTGTTGGTAAAAAACACTATGAAGATTTGGCAATGATGGTTTATGAAGAACGTGTTGCTATGCCATACATTCCTTTATTGCTTGAAGAAATGTCTGAACTTAAAATTATTAATGATAAAAAGGTTGACCATCCACGCAAAAAATCTAAAGATCTTTCAGATGCTGTAACTGGGGCCGTATTTGGAGCATTATCACATACCCCAAAGAATACTAATATAGAGATTGATATTCATACTTGGTCACGATCAGCAAGGCGACTTGCAGAGAATGAACAGAGTATGGTAGAATTGGATACTAAGGAAATGCCCGAAGAAGTTCGGGACTACCTTGGAAATCTCAATTTATTATAAAACAAACAAGGAGAAAAATGAATTCATTTAAGAAAATTGCCCTAGGTCTTGCTGCAGCGATGACCTTTGGCGTCATGTCAGCACTTCCGACAAGTGCTACTGTAATTGGACCAACACTAACAATTGATGCAGCAACAGATGCAATCAATGCTGGTGAAACGGCAACCGCAGTAGTTACACTATCGTTTGTGTCAGAAACAGCAGCGGATACAGCAACTGTATTGTCTGCTATGTTTTCACAACCAACGGGTGCATCAAAAAATGCAACCCTTACATTGCTTGAAACAACAACTGCTACAGTTGCAGTTGCTGACGGCAATCTTTCAGCAGATGTTAACTCAACTGTAAATACACCAGGATATGTGACTGCAAAATTCACAGTATCACTAGTTGCTCCAACAGTTGCAGGTACATATGAAGCAAGAATTATTACAACCAAGCCATCAACTGGTCCATCAGTTGCATGGACAGTTACAGTAAAGGCTCCAGATTTGGTTCCATCTGCAGCAACTACAACTTCAATTCTAAACTCTGGTGAAGTTACAACTGCAACAGCAGATGCTTCAGTGTATGCACCAAAGGCAGCATCTACAGATGCAGCAGCGGTAATCGTTGTAACACCTAAGAATGCAGCAGGCGGAAATGCTACAGAGTCAATCCTTGCAACAGTATCAGGTTCTGGCCTTGTTGGTTATGGAACAAACGCAACAACAATGTCAGCAATGGGTCGTTCTGTCGTAATTCCAACAGGCAATTACATTGGTGTTTTTGCTGACGGAACAGCAGGAGTTGGAACAATTACTCTTACAACCCTTACAGGTACAGTACTTGCAACAGAGACTGTAACATTCTACGGAGATATTGCTACTATTGAAGCAACTCCAGTTAAGTCTGTTATTGCAGTTGGTGCAAATACAACTACAGTAAAGGCAGTTGCAAAGGATGCTTCTGGCGTAACAGTTGGAGCAGGAACACTTAAGGCATACTCAAGCGATGTAGCAGTCGTATCTGATTCAGGTACAGCAGTCTCCATTGCTAACGGAGAAGCAGTCTTTACAATCACTGGTGTTAAAACTGGTGGGGCTGCAATTACAGTCAAGAACTCAGATGGAACTATTTCATCTGCTCCAGTTGCTACTCGTGTAGAAGGAACTGCAGCAACAGTTAAGTTGTCATTTGACAAGGATACATACCTTCCAGGTGAAGCAGCAACAATCAAGGTACAAGTTCTTGATGCAGCAGGTCTCCCAGTATCTGGAAAGACACACGCTAACCTCTTTGCAACAGGTGGAATTTCTTCTACCTATGCATTTGGTTCAGGATCAGATGTTCTTACAGCAACATCAATCACAACTGATACAGAAACAGTAAAGTCATACAAGGTATTTATGCCATTGACAGAAAATACTGTAACAATTACTGCAACAGGTGGTACATCACTTCCAGCAGCAGGTCAGGTAGCAGTAACAGCATCAGCAGTTGTATCTAACACTGCTGCAAAGGCTGCTACAAAGGCTTCTGAAGATGCAGCAAAGGCTGCTAATGAAGCAACAGAGGCTGCTCTTGCTGCTGCTAAGGCAGCAGATGATGCAACCGCTGCAGCAACCGCTGCTTCAGATGCAGTAGCAAAACTATCTGCAGATGTATCAGCAATGATTGCTTCACTTAAGAAGCAGATCACAGCGCTTACCAACTTGGTCGTAAAGATTCAAAAGAAGGTAAAGGCTTAATTAGTCCAACAATTAGGGGAGTCAGGAAACTGGCTCCCTTTTTTGTTTGCATAAAATGATATAATAAGATTGTTAAACATAGTAAAGGATGTGAGCCCCTATCAAAAATCTCCTACTAAAAAGTGGGGTAATTGCTTTTTTGGTGGGAATTTGGTTATTTTTTAGCCCAACTGATCACGCTCACGCTGAAGAAGTAACATCTCAAGTATCTCCTGCTCCCTCAGAAACATCTATCCTTGGAATGTTCATTGCCTGGGTAGTTCTTGATGGTAGTGCAAAGGTTGTCGTTGGATATGGAATTATAATGACAACAATTATTTGGATTTTAACAAGTCCAATTAGACATAGAGGGGAGGATTAAAATGGGCGGAGTAAAAAGTATCTGGAATATTCTTATGCGTATTGTTGCAGTATTCGCAGCAAATGCATTAGCAGTTATCGGCGCTGGTGCAATAGCAGGAATCTCGGTAGCAAAGGCTATGACAGTTGCTGGACTCAGTGCAGTAGCAGTTGTTGTTGAGAAGTTGGCTCGTGCATTTATGGACGATGGCAAACTTACAATTGATGAGATTAATGCAGCATTTTCTACCACAGATAAGAATGCAGTAACTGTACAAGATCAAGCAGTAGAAATACGCAGGAAAAAATCAAAGACAGCATAATTAAACATATTTGACTATGTTTGACAGCCCCTTCCAGGGAATGGTATACTTGAATATATCGGTTTGGGAGGGGTTTTTGCATGACCTGTATTGCTGTTGTTCGTGATAAATCAAGTGGAAAAGTTTTTATGGGTGGCGATAGAGGTGCATCTGATGATGGCACCATTTTAGCACTTGATGCTCCCAAAGTATGGAAAATTGGTCCATATTTAATTGGTTATGCTGGAAGTATGGATGGAGAAAGAATCCGATATAACTTTCATCCTACTGCCCCAAATATTAAAGATACAGATAAGTTTATGCAAACAAAGTTTATTACAGAACTTAGAGAGTTTTATAATGATTATTGGGTAGATACATCAAAAGATGGTGATCTTGGTTTAATTATTTCCGTTCGTGGAAATATTTACGAGCATAGTAGTTCTGATATGTCTTTATCTAAATATACATTGCCATATCTTGCAATTGGTTCTGGAGCAGAATACGCTTATGGGTCTTTTTTTGCAACAGAAAAACAAAATAATTCAAGAAATAGGGTTATGACTGCAGTATCAGCAGCAATTAAATTTAGTCCATCTTGCATGGGTCCAGTTGACATTGTGAGTGGCTGAGGGTATACTTAATATATGAATCATTCACATGAAGAAGATTTATCTCCAGAACAAACAGAGTTTGGTATCTGGCTTTCAAACGGTATTGATAGGGGTTGGGTAACACCACCTTATTGCAATACCCATGATGGTGGGTACGAATATATGGGAGAAGAAGAGCAAGAAGAGTGGGAAGCGGGTGGCGACCCATGTTGTCATGTCATCAGATTGATGATATCGTAAAAATAGAAAAGGAATATAATGAAGTTACAAAATAAAATATTTGGAACAATTTTTGGTGTTATTGCATCATCACTTGTTTTTATTGCGGTTCCAGTTACAACATATGCAAGTGATTGTTCTGCATCAGATCCGTGCATGACATATGCTGAAGTTGATGGATCTGGAAGTGTTGTAAATGTTATTGTGTGTCAACCTTCTGTTTGTAGTGGAGAGTTTAATGGAATTCATCCAAGTAGTGGAAATAGATTAGTTCCACAAGTTGCAGCAAATCCATCAACTAATGATTCTTCGGGAACTGCTGGTCAAAGGTCTATACCAGAAGAAAATAAAACTGTAACACTATCAGAAGATAATACATTTACAGTAAAACAAGATAATGTTGTTGTTCAAAAAATTGTTGGTCCAGAAATTGAAATTCAAAAAACAGAGACTAGTACAGTAGTAACAACAACATCACTTACTACAAAATTTGGAAATACTAGTGTTGTTACAGAAAATGGTGAAGGCGTATTAGTAAATAATCCAGACTATGTAAAAATTGATGCAGTGCAGGTAACTAGTTCACAAGTAACCACACCCGAATCTGAAATAAATAGTATGAATATTAATAAGGAAACTGTTGTTTTTGAAGAAAGAAAAACACAACAAGAAGTAGCAGAAACAATTAATCAAGGTCCTTTTAATATACTAAAATCTAAAATATCTATTCTAAATAGAATTCTTGCAGGTTGGTTCCTATAGTGGTATAATAGGTAGTGCACCTGCCAAATGGGGGTGCACTATCTTATTCGCTTGAAAGGGGAATAAAAAATGGTAACACAATTTGCTATGGATCTTTTTAATGATCCATTTTTTATTGGCTTTAACAGAGAGTTAAGCCGTTTAAATCATGCACATAAAATCAATTCACAGTCTTATCCTCCATATGATCTTCTTAAACTAGATGAAGATACATATCGTATTTCTATTGCGGTAGCAGGATTTGGCAAAGATGATATTGATGTGTCAGTAGACAATGGAACTCTTATTATTAAGGGTGAAACTGTTGAGGTGGCAGATGCTGAAGTTGTTCACAAGGGTATTGCTGGTCGTAAATTTACACGATCATTTGCTCTTGGCGAATATATGGAGGTAACTGGGGCAGAACTTAAGGATGGTATGCTACATATTAATGTAGATCGTATTGTTCCTGAAGAAAAAAAGCCAAAAACAATCAAGATCAAATAAATTTCAGGACGCTACCTGGGACAACCTGAGCAAGTTGTAAAACTGCTCACTCTTTGCTATAATAGATGTAACAAACTTTAGGAGGGTTTATGGCTATAAAAGGCTCATTAGAAGCAATAATTGAAGTTGCAAAGAAAGAAATTGGAACCATTGAAGGTCCAAAAGATAACGAAACAAAATACGGCAAATGGACAGGTGCAAACTTCCTTCCGTGGTGTCAGTCATTTGTTTCTTGGTGTGCATATACATCTGGTCTAGATTCAAAGAAATATCCAAAAACTGCAGCAACTATTGCAGCGTCTGATTGGTTTAAAAAGAATGATCGTTGGGCAGATGCTCGTAATGACGATCCAACACCAGGGGACTGGATTTATTTTGATTTTCCAGATGATGGGGTAAATCGTATTTCACATGTTGGTCTTTGCGTTAAGAATAACGGAGACGGAACTATTCAAGTAATTGAAGGCAATACTTCTGGAACCGCTAAGGGAGATCAACGTAATGGCGGTATGTGCGTTGAAAAAACTCGTGCATATGTTAAAGATAATAAAAAGAAATTAATGAATGCAGTTGTTGGCTGGGGTCGTCCAGTTTACGCTGGGGAAGAAAACCTTCCACTTCTTTCAAAAATTGGTTCATCTGATGCACCAAAAGCAACTAATAAAACAATAAAATCTAAAGAATCTAAGCCAGCAAAAGAAACATTTAAGACTTTAAAGGTTGGATCTAAAGGACAAGATGTTAAAAAAGTTCAAAAACTTCTTGGCATTAATGCTGATGGAGAGTTTGGTCCAGGAACAGAAAAAGCAGTAAAAGCATTTCAATCATCACAAAAATTAAAGGCTGATGGTATTGTAGATGTAATTACTTTTAAGGCATTAAAGGGAAAGTAAAATGGATTCAACTAGAAGAACATTAATTAAAACATTAAGTTGGGAAACATTTCATTTAGTTGGTGTTGCTGGTGTTATCTATCTATTTACTGGTGAATGGGAATATGCAAGTCTTGGCGCTTTAATTTATATTTTCTGGGAAGCGCTTGGATATTTTATTCATGAAAGACTTTGGTCTAAATTAGGAAATAAGGTTAAATAATATGAACGAACAAGTAAATACAGAAGAAATTAAATTAATTTTTCCTACAGAAATAATTGGTGGATGCATATCTATTTATAGAAATATCTGGAAAAATCCTGAAAAAACTATACAAGATATTGAAAATTTTGCTCAAGTTAATAATAATCTTGGATTTATTCCTGCAGATGTATTATCTAAAGAAGCAAATAACGCAAGAACAAATTACAATATGTCTTTAATTCCTGCTGCACAGGTTGATAAAAATATGAATGCTATTTGTGAAGATTACTATAAACTAATTTATGCAACAGCAATTGGATATAATAAATATTATGATCTTTATGAACCAACATACTTTAACGAAGGTTTTAATATTTTAAAGTACCAAACTGGACAAGAATATAAGGCTCATTATGATGGTGGTAGTGCAACAGCAAGATCAATATCTCCAATTTTATACCTTAATGATGAATATGAGGGTGGAGAAATAGAGTTTGTTCATTTTGGAATAAAAATTAAACCAGAACCAGGGATGCTAGTGGTATTTCCAGCAACATATCCTTATGCTCATATAGCGCATCCAGTAACCAAGGGGACTAAGTATGCAATTGTTACATGGTTGCATGATAGACCACTTGATCCAATATCAAGACAAGCATTGAGTATGTAATGCCAGTATACGAATATAAATGCTCAAAATGCCAAATTGTTATTGAGTACAAAAGAGATTTTGATGACAATACTGATCCTTTATGTTGTAACGAAGTAATGCAACGCCAATGGAGTTCACCTGGTGTTTTATTTAATGCTAGTGGTTTTTATTCAACAGATAACAGAAAGCGGTAGTATACTATGAATACAATGATCAAAGAAGAAGAGCAGGTATGGATATTAGATGCAACAGATCGCTGTGATAGATGTTCTGCTCAGGCTTATGTAAAAGTAATTGGAAATTCTGGAGAACTGCTATTTTGTTCTCATCATTATAATAAAGTAGTTGATAATGCAGTTGGTTACGATAAAATAATGAAGTTTATGGTTGAAATTATTGATGAACGTAAAAGACTACAGTAGTATGTGAGGGTGAAAAATGATTATTCAGATTATTGGTCTTCCAGGCTCAGGTAAAACAGAACTTGCAAAAGCACTTAAAGAAAGAATTAATGCTATTCATCTTAATGCAGATGAGGTTCGTGCAGGAATAAACTCTGATCTTGGTTTTAGTGAAGCAGATAGAATTGAACAAGCCCGTCGTCTTGGTGAGATGGCTCGTCTTATTGCTAAGCAAGATGTGGCACCAGTCATTGTTGACTTTGTTTGTCCTACAGATCTAACTCGTGCAGCATTTGGAAAACCAGATATTCTTATTTATATGAATACTATTAAAGAGGGTCGTTTTGAAGATACAAACAAAATGTTTGAAACTCCATCATACTTTGATTATGCCTACAATAATCATAATCTAGATCCAAACGAAAAGGCTACAGATTTGATTGAAAAGTTTGGACTACATGATTGGTCTGCACCAACCACTCTTATGCTAGGTCGTTATCAGCCTTGGCATGAAGGTCATCACGCCCTTTATAAAGAAGCAGGGAAGAGAACAGGCCAGGTTTTATTGGGAGTCCGTAATACTTATAAGACAAGCGAGAAAGATCCTCTTACCTTTGATGAAGTAAAAGGATATATATCTAAAGATGAGTTCATGGATAAAGCAATGGTACTAAGGCTTCCTAACATTACCAACATTGTTTATGGTCGTGATGTTGGATATAAGATTGAGCAAGTAAATTTAGGGGCAGACATTCATGCAATCTCCGCTACACAAAAACGTAAGGAGATGGGAATTTGAAGGTAACAAAACAAAGATCTGCATTAAAAGCAATAACCTGGAGAATAATTGGTACAGTAAATACTTTTTTATTGTCATGGCTTATAACCAAAGAGCCAGTAACTGCAGGTGCTATTGCTAGTTTTGAAGTAATGACTAAAACAATTCTTTACTATTTTCATGAAAGAGGATGGGATAGAATAGACTGGGGAAGAAAAAATGTATGAGTACTACGTAAGAAAAGTAGAGAATGTCGTAGATGGAGATACCATTGATGTTCTTATTGATTTAGGGTTTGATATTTTGTTTGCATCCCGTGTTAGATTGGCTGGTATTGATACCCCTGAGTCTCGCACAAAGGATCTTGCTGAAAAGGCTCTTGGCTTAGAAGCCAAGGAATACTTAAAGAAGGCTCTAAAGGATGCCAAGTCTGTTGTTATTAAAACCGAAAAGATGAACTCATCTGAAAAATATGGTCGTATTCTTGGATGGATTTATGTTAATGGCGATACAGAGTCAGTTAATGATAAGATGATTAATGATGGATATGCTTGGGGATATATGGGTGATACTAAGATCAAAGATTTTGAGGCACTTAAAAAAGCCAGAGCAAAGAGTGGTAAGTAATGCATATTCTATATTTCACGGCAGAGTGGTGTAATCCTTGTAAGCGTGTACGACCAATTGTAGAAGAACTAGACAGAGAAAATATTATTAAAGTTCAATATATTGACGCTGATTATAATCCAGATTTATGCAAAAAATTTGAAATAAAGGCTATACCCACATTTATTTTAATTGAAAATAATAAAGAAATTAGACGTATGAATGGTGCAAAAACTAAAGAACAGTTTGAGGAATTTATAAATGGATCCAATTGAAGAAACCATTGATTCATTAATTTTAAGTGGTGCAGTTGAAGTAACTGCTATTGATTCAAAAACTGGTGAACCCCTTTATGCCTTTACTCCAAAAATAAAAAAAATTATGCCAAAGTTATATGAGCAACATATAACAGAAGTCAATAAAGATATTATGTTTTTGTGGGAAAAAGGGTTTTTGGAAATAAATATGCTCGTGGATAACCCTCTGGTTACCCTTTCAGATAAAGCCTTTGTTAAAGAAGACATTGATAGTCTTTCAGATGAATTACAGATAAGCCTATTAGAGATTAAAAGGCTTCTTTTAAAGTAATCTGCTATAATCATACTATAACTTAGGAGGTGTACCCATGCCATATCATATTGAACGCTCAGGCTCTCAGTATGCGGTTGTTGACGATAAAGGCAAAACGGTTGGTACCCATCCTACTAAAAGCAAGGCAGCAGCGCAGGTAAGGGCCCTGTATGCCAATGTACCAGATGCTACAAAAGAAGATGTTATACGTTACGGTAGACGTAGAAGTGGTATCGGAGACTCACACTCTGGTTTAAACCAAGGTGGCGGAATTATATCAGGAGGATTAGGAATGTCAGCAGCAGATCAAATTAAAGAATTAGCAGCAGTAGTTAAGCAAATTATGGAAGAAATTCCTGGAGGAACTCCACAAGAACAAACTGCTACAGATCAAAACGGGTATAAAGATTGTGGATGTGAAACATGTAAGGCAATGAATGTTGATTGTCCAGATTGTCCTGCTTGTTCGCCAAATAATATTGGCAATGCACAGGATCAAGAGTTTGAAGCAGCAAAAAATACTGATGCATATGACAACTCAATTGGGAAAAACTATCACACAATCTGGGGCGGATCAGTACTTGATCTAAGTCCATTTTATAAATAATAACAGTTAAAGGGGTAAACTATGGATGATTTAACAATTGAGGAACTAAAACAACTTGTTGTTTTTTATAAGCAAAAATGTTCTGACCTTGAGTATGAGTTTTTAAAGAACCAACTATTGGTTAAAAGAATTAATAGCCTAGTTCCTCAAACAACAAAAAATAAAAAGTCTGAATAAAAATGAAATGGCAATATTTAGTTTTTTTAGGCTTGACATTGCCAACAAGTTTGTATATAATTTATAGAGGAAGAAAAGTTAAAAATTTTCCACGTATTGCATACAGACAAAGTAGCATACATATGATGATTAAAGACTTTCTTCCCAAAACTTTATATGAAAAACCTGTACAAAAATCTCAAGCATTAAAACATGTTGAGAAAAGTAGTATAAAGGTAATTTTTATAGATGGTAAAGCATATTGGGTGGCAAATAGCATATTTTATTGTGCAGACGCAATTGGCGGTAATGTTAATACAGACAGTACTAGACCAGTTGATACAAACAATATGTCAAAAAAAGATATTGATAAAATGTTATTCATTTTGGATAACTTAAAGAATGGAAGTGGTGATGATAGTAGCAGTGCAGGGAACGAAAGACTTCAATGATTATCAAGTTTTTCTTCGTGCAATGGGGGTTGCAATGTCTGCAATGCAAGAAGGAGACAAAGAGTTTTTAATTTACTCTGCTGGTCCAGCAAAAATTAACTCAATGGTTTCTGAGTTTGCTAATCTTTCTGAGCGTGGAATGAAGGCTAGAGGCAAAAAGATTAAATTCTTTAAGGTTCCAGCATCTTACATTGAAGAAAATATTGATTATGTAAATCACTTGGCTTTTTTGAGTAAGCCAAAAGAACCAGTTTCAAAACTAGTTGCATTAGCCGAACTCAAAGATATTGAAGTCGGAATTTATAGGTACTAAAGGGGTATATATGATTGTAAATAAATTAGAAGTAATGGAATCAATCGTAAAGAAAAATCGTAATCTTCGTTGGGATGGATGGAATGTAATTGACCTAAAAAAGTCTGACATTGCCCGTACATCTCCACAGGGTATAAGAATCAATGGTGAATGGTATCTTCATAAGGTTTATACTGTTGGAACTAATGGTTGGGATATTCCGAATAAATATAAGGAGTAACCGTTGAAACAACATTTATGGAAAGATGAGGCCAAGTGTCTTGGGCTAGATACAAATTTATATTTTGATAAATATGAAGATGATGTAGAGTTAAGATCCAATGTAGATAATTTTTGTATTTCTTGCCCAGTTGCAAAAATATGTTTTGCCAACGGAATATCTGGAAAAGAATGGGGCGTTTGGGGTGGTGTATACTTAGAAGGTGGAGAAATTTCACGTGAATTTAATAGGCATAAAACAAAAGAACAATGGGGTGAATTATGGCGTTCTCTGACAATGGAGAAGAACTAACATCTTTTGAAGATGCATGCTCAATACTTGCTGAACTGTGGATAGATCATAGAAATGAAAAAACATTTGAAGATTTTGTTTCATATAATGATTTAGGTCTTCCACTTGCATTCTTGATTGATTCTGAAATTGCACTGCCAACTCAAATAGCAAAACAATATATTCAGGAAACATGGGACATACTATTGGCTTCTTTAGAGATTGAAGAAGATTTAGGTTTTAGTTGTTTACAAGATTTATTTGAATATGTCAAGAGTAAAGAATAATGTATACAGAAAATATGCGTAGGGCTGTTCATTCAGTATTACCTCCAAAAAATTTTGGAATACAAATCATTGATAATGATAGTTTTTTAACAATAAAATTAAATGAAAAAGATTTTTTATCAATGGTTCACGATGAAAAAATAGAAGCAGTTGAATATGTTGCAAAAGTTAAAAAGGCTTTAGAGCAAAACGGTGCAATTGTTTTAGTAACTAGAGAGGCAATTAAGTGATAGTTAATATGGTTAAGTTTTTAATTGGAAAGATTAAATGTGCAAAATTAGGACACATTCTTTCTGACTCAGTTTCATGTCCTTTTACTGGAAAATCTTATCGTGGTTGTGAAAGATGTGGTGAACTTATAACACTATGAGTACAACAATAATTCTATCCGCTTGTCTTTTTTCTTTGGCAGTAGCCTATATTACGCTTACTTATAATTTTAATAAAATTCGTTCTCAATATCAAAAACTTTTTATTGACATGATGCTTCTTGAAAAAATTATTAATAGTTCTGAAGAAGAAAAAATAAAAACAGATGAAAGCGTTCATAAAGAAAATTTTATTAAGTTTCTTTCTGATTCCAGGGATTGGGCTTATCAATATATTGAAGATGTTCAGAGTGGATTAAAAACTTTTATTGATCAAACTGCACCAGAAATTAATTATTTTAAAGAATATGGAGATATGATGGGCATGGCACCAAATTATTATTCAATGAAAAAAATTGCAGAAGAATATGAAAAATTAAAATCATTATTGCCAGCAGAAGAGGATAAAAAATGAAAGATGTGTTACTATCAACACTAACAGGTTTTGGATGTGGTTTAGCCTTTGCTGCATTCAAACTTCCAGTCCCTGCCCCACCAGTTTTTGCTGGGGTAGCAGGAATTATAGGCCTATGGTCTGGATATGCTATACTAATAAAGGTTCTATCCTAGGAGGAAAAATGAACGCAGAACAACTAAAGAAGATGCTTGCATCATATGGGCGATCAGTCCTTGGTGCAGGTCTTGCACTATACATGTCTGGGGTAACAGACCCTAAGACACTTGCCTATTCACTAGTAGCAGCCCTTGCGCCAGTAGCACTGAGAGCAGTTAATCCAAATGATAAAGCATTTGGTGTTTTACCTGCAGAGGCAGACGTTGCAGCAGCAATGAAGAGTGTCAAAGTTAAAAAGGCTCCTGCAAAAAAGAAGGCAGCAGCAAAGAAGTAAAGTAATACTAGCAGAAGGTGGACTCAGAAATGGGTCCACTTTTTGTTTTTAATAGTGATGTGCTTCTGCATCATACATAATATAAATATTTTTATATCCTTTTTCTTGAAATGCCTGGCACAAGACAACCATCTCGCAATCAAACTCTTTTGTTACTTTATTTATCCAGTGGTGTCTTATTCCCTCTTGAAATGGTTTAGCCCTATATAGGCATAGACCATTGGATGTTGAGTAATATTTTCCATACTCTTTTTTCTTGTAATCATCTTCAATTTCGGATCTGTCTGGATTATAAACTGGACCAGTTCTTGTAGCCCACCAATCATAATGTTGTCCATTTTGTCTTATTGATATGGTAGAAACTATGTCAAAGTTTGGTTCTTTGTCTTTAAAGTTTAATAATTTTTGTACATCTTCGTTCTTGTAGCGCACATCACCTTCAACCATTAATACATAATCTACTTTATCTAAAAACCCTCCAGCCTCAATAGCCTTGTTTCTAGCCTTTGCTAAATTTTCTACTCTTTGTGCATCTTTAACAGATGTAAAGTATTGAGTATTAATGTTTTCAGTTATTATTGATACACCTTTAAATATTGACCAATCTCTTGAAAATATTTGTTTTTTTGTTGAATCAGTTGAATCGTTTTCGTATATAGATAAATAAAAATCATATTCTTGATTGGTCTTTACTAATCTTTGCAGTTGAAGATAAAATCTTTCAATACTATATTCTCTATTTCTTATTATTGAATATATCAATACTTTTGGCTTTTTATTTTCAATAATAGAGGCTGTTATTTTTTCAGATGGTTGCCCTAAAATATTGTTAATAAAGTTTGCATAATCTTTTTTGATCTTTTTCCAATCATAATTTTTTGAATAATTGTATCCATTTTCAGAAATTTTAGAATAAAACTTTTTATTAGACAATGAATTTATTGAATTTTTTATATCTGCTAAAGACTCCGATATTATCATTGCATTATTTATCTCTTCTTTGGAAAAGCCTCTTGCACCAACACTTGAGGTAATGATTGGAATTCCATAACTAAGTGCTTTCATCATCTTTAAATGTGTTCCAGAACCAGAATCCATTGGGTTAATAAATGCAAAAGATTCAGAAAAATATTTATGCAATTCTTGATCTTCTATGTGTCCCAATACTTTTAAGTTTGAAGAATATTCACTATTTTTAATCGCATTGCCAGCACCGCCTATTACAACAAAATTGTATTCTGGCATCATTTTCGCAAGGGGTATTAATTTTTTAGCAGCGATTACATTTGGAAGATGGCTACTTCCAACAAATATAATATCTTTAGACTTCATACGAGAAGCATAGTCTGTGTACTCTTGTTTCTCAGCACCGTTTGGAACGTAAAAAGATTTTTTTATTTTTCCATAATAATCTTCAAGTTCTTTAATGTCTTTTTTTGAGCAGTATGTCACAGCAGAACTTTTTGCAATAATTGTTTTTTCAATTTTTTCAACAACCTGAATCATATTTTTGTCATCTGGATAAAGTTGTTTTGCCATTGTAAGTTCTGAATTGTGTGAATTATAGACTATTGGAATGCCAGAAACATCTCCAATTAATGGAGAAATTGACATGTGGTCAACAATAAGTAAGTCTGAACTTTCTGATAATTGTTTTATGTTTTTAGTAAAAGAAGCCAAATCATCTTTAAGTAATTCAAATGCTGCATCATGATTTACTTTTGCTACATCTTTAATTAATGTTTTATATTTTTTGTATGCACTAGTAGGAACTGCTGCTTGTATTTGGTATATGCTTTCAGATATTCTTTTTTTGAATGGCTCTTGTCCCCATGCAAAAGATAAAAGTGTGATTTCGTGTTCAGACAATGCCTCTATCAAAGAGGCAGTTCTTTCTTTGCCACCACTATTTTTTGACCAATCTTTTAAATTGGCTGTTACTATTAAGATTTTAGCCATTTTGACCTTTCTCTTGTATTGTTAATTAAATACTTATTTATCCATATTTGGTCTTCTATTTCAGTTCCCCACTCATATTGAGTTCCCGCTAAAACAAAATTTTTAGATCTCATATAATCAATTATAGAATTACTATCCACATGTTTTTTATGTGTTGCTTTTTTTTCTGTTTCAAGATGAAACATTTTTACATTATTTAAATGAGTTTGAAATCCTTCAAGAAGTTGAAAAGTATACCCCTCAATATCTACTTTTACTATATCTAAAAATTTATATGACAGATTATTTTCTTCTATAAAGGCATCCATTGTTGTTACTGGAACCTCAATAACTTCATGCTTATATTCTTTTCTTCTAAACTTTCTATTGTATATTGATGAAGATCCAACATAGTCTGGGTCATCAGAAATAACAGAACAAAAAGATGTAGTGCCAATATAATTTGATATGGCAGTATGAAATACATTAAAATCTGGATATTTTTCTTTGGTTATTTCTGCTGCTTCTTTTCTTGCATCAATAGCATAAATATGTTTTGTTTTCAATTCTTGTTGTATTAAAAATGCATCGTCACCTTCTCTTGTGCCAACATCAATAACAATATCTGCAGCATCACCAAAAAAAATCTTATAATAATCTATAACTGGAGATATCCAAGCATTACTCATTTTTTCCCCATCTCATCTAATCATTATATCAGCATGCTATACTTTATTAATGGACTGCGTATACATATGCAGGGCAGGGGACAACGAAGAACTTAGGTATTCTCTTAGATCTGTTGTAAAGTTTTTGCCCAATAGTAATATTTGGATTGTTGGCTATAAGCCAAATTGGTATGTTGGTAATTTTTTGTCAGTAGAAGACATTGGCAATAAGTTTGAAAATATCAATAATTGCTATAAAAAGATTATTGAAGAAAAGTCAATCTCTGAGGATTTTTTAGTGATGAACGATGATTTTTTCTTTTTGTCTAATAATAATAAATACAACTACTATTCAGGTTTTTTAAAAGATAAGATAGTTAATCATATAGAACTTAATGGAATCTCTAGATATTCAAGAGCCCTTAGAACAGCCGTAGACGCCTTAAAAAAGCGGGGCATAAAGGAACCCCTAAACTATGACATACACACCCCTATGGCCCTAAACAAGACCAATCTAGCACAAGTTATAGACCTATCACTAGCCCCAAGATCAATGTATGGCAATATTTTTATAAAAGACGGTTTAAATATAGAAGATGTTAAAGTGTATAAAGATTCAAAAGATTTTAGGTTTGATAATGATTTTATCTCTACAGAAGATAACTCATTTAAACTAATTAAAGATAAACTAGAAGAATTATTCCCTAATTCTTCTGTTTTTGAAAATTAATTTTTATTCAGTAATGCTTGGAGATTCTGGTTCAGATTCAGCATCCGCTTCTGGCATTGCTTCTTCTGCAAGCATTTCACTGCATGAGGCCTTAAGTTGCCACGACCACTTCTGATGTGCTGTTTGACGATCACCAAGGAAATTAGCAAGACCAAACTGTTTTGCAGCAGTAGCCATATCAGCAGCAGCAGCAAACTTAGCAATCATTGGTTCATTAGATTTATAAAGATCCATAGTCATATCTTCATGATCTGATGTTACTTCTGTCTCAGGAATAGAACTAAGGGCAGTTAGTCGTGACATTTTAAATGGAGCATAATCACCAAGGATACGAATCCACTCAGCCATAGGGTCAATTGCTGAATCATACTCAGCATAAATATCACCAAAGAAATCATGGTACTGAGGGAAATCATCAGTCTCTACATTCCAGTGATATCCATGAGCCTTAAATTTTAGGGCAACAGTATCTGCCAAAAGGCCTTTAAGTGTATTAATTAGTTCATCCATAAGAATCATTATAGCACAATATGCTGTATAATGGTAGGCATGGCAGATACATATACCCCTAATGCAGGGATGAAGGCAGCAGCACGACGTGCTTTGAAGTGGAAAGAAGATGGCAAGGCAACAGGTGCAGGAACTCCAGTAGGCTGGGGAAGAGCAACAGATATTGTTGCAGGAAGAGCATTATCTCTTGATACAGTTAAACGTATGTATTCATTTTTTTCACGGCATGAAGTAGATAAAAAGGGCAAAGATTTTTACAATACATCTAATCCTTCTAATGGTCGTATTATGTGGGATGCATGGGGTGGAGATGCAGGTTTTTCTTGGTCAAGAGCAATTGTAAACAGAAATAAAGAAGCATCTGATCTTTTTGTAGACTTTGGTAAATTTATTCCTGGAGCAGAAAGACTAACAGAAATTTTTGATCTTTCAAAGAAAGAAAATTATGGTGGTGTTATTGGCAACAGAAAAGGCGAACCAGCAGATAAAGAACTATATGCAAGAGTAATCGCAGCAGCAAAGAAAAAGTTTAAAGTTTATCCATCAGCGTATGCTAACGGTTGGGTTGTACAAGAGTACAAGCGCCGTGGCGGAACATACAAGTAAGTGCCCCTGGCAGGAATTGAACCTGCGACACATGGCTTAGAAGTCCATTGTTCTATCCACTGAACTACAGAGGCGCATCTCCAGAGAGAATTGAACTCTCGTTTACACCGTGAAAGGGTGTTGTCCTAACCACTAGACGATGGAGACTTGGCTGGTCTGGCAGGGCACGATCCTGCGACTTCCGAATTAACAGTTCGGCACTCTACCAACTGAGTTACAGACCAATATATAACAAGTATATCATCAACACTTCTATGGTGTATACTTTAATGATGGAAGTTTATTGGGGTATTTTTGATAAAGATTTAAGTTTCAGCAATGGTCTTGAATCATTATTAAAAGATATTTCTTCTGCCCAAAATCAATATCCAGAAAATAATTATATTGCTTGTCCAGCAATAAGAGATAAACACAAAAATACTTTTTTTTCTAGAATACCCTGCGATGTAAATTTTTTCTATCAAGACAATGACTATCATACAAATATTCCAGAAAAAATTGCTGTAAGACAAGGACTTTACGAAAACTCCCACTCTTTTGATTTGCTTTTTAATAGAATTTTTTATTCAGAAACACCACAAATAATGGAAGTAAGTCCAGCATTTTTACATAATACTTCATACTCTAAATATGGTCATGTGCCAAGTGGATCTTTTGATATTGGTCAATGGTTTAGGCCTTCAATTCCAAACTTTCAACTTTGGAGTGGTGAAAATTTTTTCTATGCAAAAAAAGATGAACCGCACATGTACTTTAATTTTCCCAATAAAAATAAAGTAAAACTAAAACAGTTTAATGTAACTGATAAACTATTTGACATAGCACTAGAAAATGTAATGTATAAGCACAAAAAACCAAAACAAAATCTTGAATCACTTTATAAAATATTTAATAAATCTTCAGAAAAAAAAATTATTATGCAAGAAATTAAGAAAAACTTAATGGAGTAGTACAGCAGGTAGGACTTGAACCTACGATGACCGAATTATGAGTTCGGGGCCTTAACCAACTTGGCTACTGCTGTTTGTTTTTATATTTTAATATTCTTTGATTAAGTTTATCACAGAATCTATTTTGTTGCAAATGCAAGTGCATTATCATTTATCTTTTGTTAATATTAAATTACCAATTATCATACAGTCTATTGAAGAATTATAAAACAAGTCAATGGCATTTTCAGGATAACCAGCAATTGGTTTACCATTAATGTTTAAACTAGTATTTAAAATAATTGCTTTTCCAGTTATTTTATAAAATTCTTCAATTAATTTTCTATATACAGAGTCATCTTTTTTTACTGTTTGTACTCTGCAGGTGCCATCAATATGTGTAATTGCTGGAAAAATATTAACCTTAAATTTATTTGTAAACAGCATATACGGATCACTGATTTCTTCTTCAAAGTAATCTAAAACATTTTCAAGCAAAACTGAAGCACCAAATGGTCTATAGTTTTCACGCTGTTTTACATTATTTATAATTTTTTTACCATTTGGGATAGTTGGATTCATAAGTATTGATCTGTTTCCAAGTGCTCGTGGACCCGCTTCACCATTATTTTGATACCACCCAACAATCTTATTGCTTGCAAGCAACTGCGCCGCAAACTTTATTGTTTCTTCTGTAGGTTCAGAATCTGGAGAATGATCACTTTGTATATAAGGAAAATTGTTTATCTTAAAATCTGGAAGATTATTTTTAATTCTTAAAAATTCTAGAGAGCCAAGGCTTGTTCCTTCATCACTTGAATGAGGAGGAATAATAATATTCTTAAAGTTTTTTAATAGTTTAGTGTTCCATACAACATTTTGTGCCACGCCTCCAGAGTAAGATATTACTTCATTACTATTTGCAAACTGACCAAAAAAATCAACTAACAAATCTCCTACGTACTCATGTACAGTTTTAATCCAATCAAGAGGAGTTAATTTATGAAGTAGTTCATCACCTTTATGATCTTTCCATTTTACTGTGTCAAAAATTTCTTTTATCTCTTCAATGCTATACTTACTAATTTTTTTAAGAAAATCATAATCAATGTTGCCATAGGATTGTAGCCCCATAACTTTACCAGCCATATCAATGGTTAAGTTTGACTTCACTCCTAACCACTCACCAACATTTTCCATTTCTATCCCAATTGATCCACTGTTAATTTTTACTATCTTTACCAATTGATCATTCTTAAAAACGCTTACGCTGTTTCCATCTCCAATTCCATCAATAACAATCCTGGTTGTTGGTTTATTATCTTTATCTTCTAGCATCCACGTTGATAGAGAATGTGCGTAGTGATGATTCAAATGAAATATGTTATTAACGCCATAAATCTTAAATGGATTATGACTATCTGGTATTTTAGAATAAAGAACTTTGTTGTTAAAGATATCATCATAATAATCAATAGGGCTATTAGTAAAAACAAATGGATTAAAATCTATAGCAACTTCATCTATGTCTGAGATTTTAAAGTCCCATAACCTTTCAAGTTCCTGGATCCATTCCCAGGCATTTTCAAACCTAAAGTGTTTTACCTGTTTGGTTCTTTCAAATTTGTGATACCTTACAGAAGTTCCGTCAAAATATGAAGCATTGTGATCATGCTCAGAAAGTCCAATAGCCAACAGTTTCATTATTAACTTCTTTAATTATCTTTAATTAAACTATTGCTTGTTAGTTCTTCAACAATCATCTTGGCAAGGCTGTCGCAATTAACTTCAATTATAAAATCAGTTTCATGCTGAAAGATGTTGGTATTATTATCAACATTTTCTTGTAATACCTTTGAGATTATTTCTAAAGCGTTCATTTATTACCCCTTTTATTTAAACTCTTTTTTATTCCATTTATTTTTTCTGTAGTACCCAAAAAATGTTCTTAAAGAATTAACACGAAACTCTTCGTTTTTATCTTTATGTTTTTCGTCTTTTTCGGATTCCCAGTTTTCTCTTTTAAATGGAATAATTTGTAAAATTGGTGTGCCTTGTTCTATTGTACCACTTTGCCCTTTTTTAAAGAAAACGGGGATAAAACCAGTTGGCATAAAATCATCAACTATACCACTCATAGTAATAAACGGCAAATCAAACCTATTAAGTGGATGTGTAACTAAAATACTATATCCTTTTGGAACCTCAATAGAGTAAGGGCAATACCAGATGTAGTGTATATCTGAATATCCCTCTGGAATTGGTAATGATTCGTTCTCTAATTTTTCACGAGCATTAATCGGTGCTGGACCATCCTGCCAAAAAAAATCATGGGAATTGCTTGCTTCATCCCACTTAAAGTTCATATCAGTCCACATTGCAACACTATATCCAGTGGTAAAGGAATCAAATACTGGCATGCAGTTTTTTATATTTTTTAGAACAAAGTCTTTATTTATTACTATGTTGTTTATATTTCTTCCTTTAATATTTTTATACCACTCAGGTAAATATTTTTGCGAAGGAAATATATCTGGCATAAAACTAGCATGTCCAAAAAACTTAAACTTTTTCATATTTATATCATACCATACTGTCTTGATCTTCAAATATTTCATTCTTTCCTTGAACTATTGCACGACAGGCTTCAAACGCCTTTCTAGTTCTACGACTCTTTAAAAAACCTTTGCGTTCCCAAATCTGTTGAGTGAATAAAATATCTTGATCTATTTGATGCCTAATTTCTTTTACAGTTGTAATAATTAAATCTATTATATATGCTTTTTGTTCTTCAGTTAAATCTTCAATACCTTTTTTGTCTTCAGTCATTTTTCACCTTCACTATGTCGTATCCAGATTCTCTAATTCCATCAATAATAATTCCACTAATTGTGACATAATCTAATTCTAAAATAGAATTATCTTTATCTATTGTGTGTATCTTTAAATTATTAGAGATGCATTCTGAGAGTTTATCATAAATAATTTTTTGTATCTCAGCACTCATTTTACAGAGGTATCCAGTGCTGTTCCCAATCTCTGTTCATCTTCCTGAATGGGGTAATATCATACGCAATTGTTATTCTTGGTCCATCCCAATCCCAATCGCCCATTGCATGGGGGTGTCCAGTTTCAGATAATACTGCACGATTATTTTTATTAACATTTGCAAAATATTTATTGAATACAGAATAGTGTGTTACAGATGGTTCGGCACTTACAGAATAGTAACCATGAAATTCTGGAGCACCAAATTCACTATGATCATGCCAATTTAGTTTGCCATTATTTTTATAGTTTATGTTAAACCAGCCTTGTGCGTAGTATTTTTCTTTTTCATAATCAATTTCATAATATTCGCATGCTTCTTTTGTCATTTCACGTATACTAGTAAATAAATTATAAACTTCTTCATTATAAAATTGAAAAAGATTATAGTTGTACCAGTTCATTGTGCTAATACTGTTTGAGTCTGCAAAGGCTTTTTCTTCTAATTTGCCCTTGATTAGTTTTCCTTCTTCAATCTTTTTGTATTGTTCCTGTAAAAAAATAGACAAAGAATCCAAATCATTATTTAAATATCTTTCAAAAAATTTATGAGGCTTTTTTGATTTGCTTTTTGAGGGAACTGGACACTCTGCTCCTTCTGGAAAGCCTGCATAATTTGCTGTGTTATTCATTTGGTCTCCATTTCGTTTTTTTTCCAATGCATATATGATTTAATATATACTGCTGCATAGGCTAGGGCCATTGCTATAAAGCCATATTGATTAGTAGCAATGGCATAAGCAATCCATAAACATTCATTGACGCAAAGTATTAGCCAACCCCAAATTGTTTTTCTACCTACAAGAAATATTCCCGTAACACCTATTGCTGCTAATACCCATGACCACATTACCAACCACCTAAACAATCTTTTGAGTGCGTATGAATTTCCCATTGTTTCCAATAGGAATATTTATTAGGAGCAAATAGTTCTTTCTTGCATGCACCGCACACACCAGACCATTCTTCTCCAAAGAAATCATATTTCATTCTTGATCAACTTTATATGTCATTGCAACATAGCATACAACATAACCCATAATAAATGCTGGAATTAAAAATAATGAGTGAATCATTTGTTACCTTTCTGTGGAACCCAAGTAAGTTTGCCATCTTTGTAAACAGGCCAATAGCCCAGAGATTTCCAGTCCATCTTCGTAATCTTTGACTCTTTCACTTTTTCTTGCCAAGTCTTTCTTTAATACGAGCATTACGTTCTTTTTCAGTTGCAATTGCGTAACCAACAAATGTTGGTATACCAACAAACAATGCTATTGAAATAAAAATAAAATCAAGATTTGGAACTACTGTAATGATATAACTTAGTGCAAATACAGCCATAACTGGAAGCACTCCATTAGCCCAATACTTAAATAACTTATCTAGCATGATTCCCCTTTTTCTGCCCTTTTAATCCAGTATATCAAACTTTGGCGGTATTGTCAACGTAATACTTTGAATAACAGTTAGAACAATACATAGCATTTCTAGTGGCCTGTGAAGCATTAGGCTGACCACATATAGAACAATTAATACCTGTCATGATTTGCCTCTTTCTCTAGCATTGACACACCAAATTGTACCATTACTCATTGTCTGATGCGCTTCCCAAAACCAATCAGATTTTTTTTCCATATGACACTTTTTGCATAATGGATAACAGGCTTGGCATACAGTAGAACTTTGCCAATAAATTGGAACATCAGTATGTCTACGACAAATAGCACATTTACTCATTTTTGCAACTTCTTAATTAGTTTTTCAATATCTTCTTTAGTTGATCCCAACCATTCAAGTGCATCTTTATCTTTTAAAACATCTTCTAGATGCATAATTGCACCATTAATTTCATTCTTTAACTTATCACGCAAAATAGTAGCGGCCATTTCTTCTGTGCCACATCTAGGGCTAGTCCAATGGTCCAATATATATCCACTATGACTTGCTTCATAATATGCCTCATCTCCGTATGAATAGGTCTTCGTAATATACCAGTGACAATCACGATCTTTGTGATGATCTATATTAACATAACGATACCACTTTTGTGTGAGAATTACAATCTCTTCATCAAGAGTCATCCTTCACCATCCCAATCTATATTATTAATGCTAAGCCAATCTAAATAATTAATTATCATCTTTTTCCCAGTATGGTATGCCATTTTCATCATAATCTGAACCAAGCCTATCTAATACTTCATCAGATTTAAGTTTATCTATTGCATCTGGATCAATACCTTCACCCCATGCCGATTTTCTAAAAGCGTCCATATCAAGTCTATACACAGTGCCCCATTTGAAGTAAGGCTTATAGAATATACTAGATATTCTTCCATAAATTTTTGCACGGGTAGGTGTCAAAGATTCTTCAACTTCTGGATCTTCATATTTTAAATAAAGATTTAAATAATAATTAGCAATACGCTCACACCCATTGGCGAACCATCTAAGTGGAAGTATATTAGTTTTATTAATAGGTGTTGTGAACTCTATCATTCAAAAGTTTCCTGTGTTTTATAAAAATCATCTTTACCAAACCCAATATTCATTATTTTGTTTTCTGGTTTATCTAAACACTTTGGGCACTGTTTAGTTGGATTTTGGGTATCGTAATCAACCTCAAAAGTTCCACCACAATCAAAACATAAAACAACAGGCATTATTATTCTCCAACCATATACTCAAAAACATCATCAATTACCATCCCAGCCTCTTCTGGATACATAAACTCTAAAGTGCATACCCTACAATCACACATATATTATTTACGCACCTTTGGCTTAGGCATTCTGTCTTTAATCAATTCTATCATAGCCTCAATGCCTTCCGCATATGCTTCTGCATCATCCTTTGCAAAATATAAAGTTCCGTCTTCATTAAAAGAAGATCCACGATAAACTAAGTAATCATGTTTGGCTTGTTCAAATAATGCAATTAATTGGTTTCGTTCCGCAGCGACAGATTTTTGACACCCATTACATGGGCATACCCATTCGCCACGGGAGGGGGTTTGAGTTGGATCAGCCATATAAACATTATATCTTTAAATTCGGGCGCTGTCAAGTTCGGCGCAAAATAGAGCAATCAAACCATCCTATGCCCTACACGGGCACTAGCGGTTACCAAGGTCCAAATGCTGCCCATTCTAGATATTTAACTACTTCGTCTTCCCTACCCAAATCTATCATTTCTTGCGGGGACATGCCAAAATTAGTATTATATCCATTGAGCCAACCATCTATATCCTCATCCCCAATAATAAACAATAAGGTATTTCTAGTCTCTGGTTTCATATTAATACATCTTCTTCCAAGAATGAAAAGCCCACCCATTTTTGGTGCGGTAATAAGTTAGTTCAAATATATTATAATCATTCCGCACATGATCAATTACTGTATGAGTAATATTTGATGTATGATAATATTTACCCTGCATAGGACCATTAATTGCTATCATCTTGTTCCCCCATTGCAATAAGAACTGCTTCGTGAAGTAGGTTACAAGATTTTTCTATAAATTCAAACTCGCATCTACAACTATCAACTCGCAAAGCCTCAATCTCTTCGGCTACCTTGGTTCTGATATATTTTTCAATGTACGTATAATATTCTTCTGGCAAATGCTCACCATCTGGAAATGTAAAGCCTTCGTTCACTTCAACTCCTTCTCAATAGCCTGAAATTGTTCCAAGATTTGTAAGGCAAGTCTTTCAGGCATAATTAAAGTTCTACATCCGTGTACATCATTATTAGTACTAATTATTACTTTTTGCACATCTTCAATAAAATAATTATTCATTTAAGTTGCTCCTGTATAGCCTGAATAGTTGGGCAGGGATAAGGTTCATCACATTCTCTGCAATTAGGTGGATTTGTGTGAGGCTTATGCAACTCCACTACTGCACGAAGGGCTTTCATTCCTGCAATAGTTTTATCACCTTCGTGAAAGTATGAAGGCAAATGCCTTAACTGAATGTCTATCTCTGTCAGCAATTCATCGTGGGTCATGCTCTCTCCTTATGGGTTGCCCAATAATATAAACACTTGTCACAGCAAGGTTTATTAAACTCGCTAGATTTGGCGGTATAGAATTCAGCATAAATCTCAGGATCCTTACGATATAGATTAGCCTTATGGGTAGTAATAACTCTGTCAATATGCTCTGGCTTAGACCACACAGGCTTAAGACTGCCCCATCTAGAACTAAAGGACCTCTTTAGGGCATTGAGGTTTGCAACATTATTGACTGTCTTAATACCACGGAAGTTAGCCTCGTAAATCATGTTGTCAATGTAGTCCATGAGATGTACCTCAGAACCCTTCCACATGAGCACAGCAGGGTGATTACGCCATGCACCAGACTCTGACGCACCAGACAGGATCTTCATAATCTGGTATCCCTCAAGTATCTGTTTATTTAATCTTTTATTGTCTAAAATTTGTGCAGAATATTCGTAATCGGCTGAAGGTAGAAAGGTTTGCATATATATATTATGCCTTAACAATATAGGTTTGTCAAGTACATATTTTATGATATAATCAATGAATGGCTGTAATAAGCGTTGAAACCTTAAAAACAAAATTTGAGTCTGGTGACTGGCCTAGAAGCACAGACTATATGGATTTAATTGATACCCTTGCTGCTTTACCAGCGGGTGCTGGGGGAAATGTTTTATTAAATGGATCTGGTATTCCTGCTAGTGAAACTGGCTCTAACGGCGACTTTTATATTAATACTATCAATTATGATATTTATGGTCCAAAAGCATCTGGCGCATGGGGTTCTCCAGTATCTTTAATTGGCCCACAAGGTGCAACAGGACCAACTGGTGCCACTGGACCACAGGGTGAGACTGGACCACAAGGTGTTGAAGGTCCACAAGGCATTCAGGGAGAGCAAGGTATTCAAGGTTTAACTGGTGATACTGGGCCTCAAGGTGAACAAGGCATTCAAGGAATCCAAGGTATTCAGGGGGAAACTGGTGCTACAGGGGCAACTGGACCTCAAGGAGATACAGGCCCAGCGGGACCAGGGATAGCAACTGGCGGTACAACTGGACAATATCTCACAAAAGTTGACGGGACAGACTACAACACTCAATGGTCAACATTAGATTTATCTGGAAAACAAGACGTAGTGGCAAATGTATCTTCAACTGAAATAGGATACTTAGACGGTGTTACATCTTCTATTCAAACTCAAATTGATTCTAAACTTGCAAGTTCAACAGCATCAACAACATATGCTCCTTTGAATTTAACTCAAAATGTACAAAATGGAACCGCATACACCTTCGTTTTGTCCGATGCATCAAAATTGGTAGAATTTGATAACGCTTCTGCAATTACAGTAACTGTTCCAACAAATAGTCTTGTTGCTTATCCAATAGGAACACAAATTAATTTACTTCAAACTGGAAGTGGACAAGTAACAGTTTCTGCTGGCAGTACAACAGTTAATGCTACCCCTGGTTTAAAATTAAGAGCACAGTGGTCATCTGCTACATTAATAAAGCGCAACACAGATACTTGGGTTCTTGTCGGCGATTTGAGTTCATAATGCCAATCTTGGGGACAATTGCTTCATCTTATACAGTTACAACAGTTACTTTTGACTATATGGTTCTTGCTGGTGGTGGTGGCGGATCAGAAATGGGAGGTGGAGGTGCGGGTGGACTTCTTTATGCAACTTCACAAACTATAAATCCAGGACAAACTTTAACTATTTCTGTAGGAGCAGGTGGCTCTGGTTCTTCTGGGGCAAAATTTAGTGGAGATCCATATGTTGCAGCAACTAGTGGAACTAATTCAACTTTAAGTGGTGGTGGACTTTCTCTTACATCAATAGGTGGTGGAAAGGGTGGCGGTGGAACCTCAGCAAGGCCATCTGTGGTTGGTGGTTCTGGAGGTGGCGGTGGAGGACTTGATTGGACTGAAACTGGAGCAAATGGAACAACTGGACAGGGAAACAAGGGTGGAAACGGCGCTGCAGGTGGAGGGGGAACCCAAGGCGGTGGTGGAGGTGGAGGTGGAAAAGGCTCTGTTGGAGGAAACGCTGGATCAACTACTGGTGGAAATGGCGGAACAGGAGAACAACTATCAATATCTGGCAGCAGTTTATTTTATGCAGCAGGTGGTGGTGGTGGAGCATATAATTATGGAGGAAGTGGAACGCAAGGAACTGGTGGTTCTGGCATAGGTGGAAACGGTGGCTGTCAAAATCAAGCAGCAACCAGTGCATCTCCAGCAAATAGAGGTTCTGGCGGTGGAGGTTCTGGATATACAAGCGCTGGTTGGCTTAAAGAATCTTCTGGAAGTGGTTCATCTGGTGCTGTCATAATTAATGCACCTGGAAAAGTAGCAGCCTCAACAACAGGTTCACCTTCAAATCCTAGTACTGGGATATACATATTTACTGGAGCGGGGAGTATAACTTTCTAATGGCACACTTTGCAAAACTAGACGAAAATAATACAGTAATAGAAGTTATCGTTGTAAACAATGAAGCCATTGACGCCAACAATGAAGAAGCGTCAGGCATTGAATTTTTAAAAAGTTTATTTGGCGATGAAACTAACTGGAAACAAACATCATATAATCGTTCATTTAGAAAAAATTTTGCTGGAGTTGGGTATTCTTTTAGAGAAGACCTAAATCTACCAGACGGCGCTTTTATATCCCCAAAGCCATTTGACTCTTGGTTGCTTGATGAAGATTCTTGTGGATGGTTAGCGCCAGTTGCGTATCCATCGGAGTCGGACGGATCAATGTACTACTGGGATGAAGAAAGCATTTCCTGGAAGCCTAGAGTATAGTTTTTAAAGTTCGGCGCCGTGTAGAAGTTTCAAACCTCATTATGCCCTAAAAGGGCAATATCGGTTAATATCCTTTTTTACGGGGGGAAGTCAAGTATAATAAATCTATGGCAATACTATATCTGATATATAACCCTATATTCAAAGCCTTCAAGATAGGGGTTGGAGACCTTGTTGGAAATAGATACTCAGAGCATAGGCGTAATGGCTGGGTCTTGGTCAAGTATTGGTATTTTAAGGATAGGAAGCAAGCCTTCAAGGTGGAAAAGGTGGTTTTACAAACCCTAAAGAAAAGGTTTATATCTGGTTTTGTCAGCAAAGATATGATGCCCCAGGGAGGTTTTACAGAGACCTTTGATGCTTCTCAAACCTCATCAACTAAGATAATCAGAATGATCAATAAGGCGATTAAGATTACTTAATAAACAGAATCAACATCAAAACAAATAGTCCTACAGCAAACTGCAAATCAGACATGGTTTTATTATATCAAAATTTCGGGGGATTTAGATGATGCTTCGTAATCCCTAGTATACCTAATGAGACTTCATATGGTTAGATAAGGTCATATAGGCAAATCTAGACTTAACCTGAATCTCTTGTTTACACTTAGGACATATTACGATACGCATATATCAAGTATACTCTGGAAAGGATGGTTTGTCAATTTGAGCGGGGATCAGAAGTCATCTCAATAACACCCTTAGTATCAAGACATAGTTTGCATATCTCAAAGAACATAGTTCCAGAAGAATCTATCCTATAGTCGTAATCATGTTCATGTGGGGTTTTACGCATTTCATTGAAACGCTTCCATGGGTCTTGCATAAAGTCATCTATGTCCATATAGCCAGTATACCTTATGGACAAAGGTTTGATATCCCCTGGATTTTAAGGTGTTACAGTACCTTAGAATGGTTTAGTATACCGTTGGTGCATAGAGATACTATCCCATTGGTGCAGTATTGTGAGGTTTGATATACCCCAAATATAGGGTGAAATGTCTGATTTGATACTAGATGTAGTGGTTTGATAGCAATTTAAATGTTACTGATATTTTTTAGATTTATCCTGGAGTGGAGGAAAGTGGAGGATAGTGGGGTATTGAGCATTTATAAGAGGGGCGTTCGTAATGTCTTGGGGGCCCCAAACCTCCTATCATAAAACCTTCCTATTGTCAAACCTCCAAACCTCATATCCAAATAGCGGATTATACCTCCAAACCTCCTATTTGTCAAACCTTTTATGTACAAAATTCTGTACAAAAATGTACAAAAAATGTACAAAAATCCAGCAAAAAGGTTTGAAAGGTTTGGAAAATATCTAAAAAACCAGGAAAAAGGTTTGATACTTTATATGGGTGTTTATACTATAAGAAATGGGGATCTATTTAAAAGTCCCGTGAATTTTTCGTGAAGGTTCGTAAAGGGTGCTTGACAGAAATGGTTTGATGTGGTAGAATCCCCGTGAATTTTTTAGCGCCTTCGTAATAAGGTTCCCGTGAATTTTTCGACAGGGATCGTAAAGCGCTTTTTTAAAAATCTCGACAAATTGAAAAAAAGAAAGCAGCCCCGTTTATGCTAGGGCTGCTAACCATTTGTCCATAGTTTTTATATTTGGGTCAATGTCTAATAGGATATTGAGTGCTTCCCAAGCGGTATTGATAATAGCCTTACCATGAGAGGTAGCCTTAGCCTCACCCTTCAATATAAAACCACATAACTCACATTCGTTTTGGAAATCTACAAAGAACTCTTCAGGTACAAAAACTACTGAACCATGATAGAGAGAACTCATTATCTTTACCTTGTCTTTAAAATCCATTTCTCCACCTCTCTCTCATTACCTGCGGGTCTAAGATTGCTTCCTTCTCATACTGCATAGACTCCAGCATAGCCTCTAGTCTTGTATATGTCAAATGCGGTAATACCCTTGCTAACATTACTCCTGTTTGTTCAATATCTAGGTTTAAATCTTCTACAATGGTTTTAATTCTTAACGCTACCCGTTCTTCGGGTGTAACTCCTGTCTTTAATCTCATGAATCTCCTAACCCTCTATTGTA